>WBZN01000053.1_pt1 | contig 180304 bp, 175 predicted proteins | sample 5204281 | NCBI WGS metagenome assembly WBZN01 (sample SAMN12344347, study PRJNA552823) | activated sludge metagenome | biome: Activated sludge suspended growth; feature: Nitrification reactor; material: Wastewater; isolation source: activated sludge from nitrification reactor of wastewater...
GTAGAAGAAGTTGATGAAGTCGGTCGCGAGCTTCTGGTTGTCGGTGGTGTACGGGATCATGAAGTTGTCCGACCAGAGCGTGCCGCCGGACTCTGGCACCGCGAACTTGATGTCGGGATTGTCCTTCGAGATCTGCGCGACGTCACCCGACCACGCGAACGCGGCGGCGAGATTGCCGGAGCCGAGGTCGTTCACGTACTCGTTGCCGTTCACGCCGCTGATCTTCTTGTCGTTCAGCGCCTTCTCGAGCCGGTCGAAGGACGGTTGCGCCTCCGCGTACGTCGGGTTCGCGATGCTCTTGCCGTCGGCCATCATGAAGATGCCGATCGTGTCGCGCATCTCCGACAGCACCGTCTTGGTCCCGGGGGCCGCGAGGAAGTCGTCGAGCGTCTTGACGTCCTTGCCCGTCGTCTTGACGTTGTAGGCGATGCCGGCCACGCCACTCGCCCACGGCGCCGACGACTTCCGGTCCGGGTCGAAGTAGGGATGCGCCAGCGCGGCCCGCAGGTTCTTCTCGTTCGGGAACTGCGCGGCGACCAACGGCTGGGTCCACTTGACCTCGTTGATCATGCGGTTCGCCATCCAGTCGGTGAGCACGAACCCGTCGGTGCCGATCGACTGCTTGCGGCTGAGGTTCGGGCGGACCTTGGCGAAGTACTCGTTGTTGTCGTTGATGTCCTCGGAGTACGTCAGCTGGATGCCGGTGGCCTTGGTGAAGTCCTTCTTCGACTGCGGGGCGATGTAGTCGGTCCAGTTGGAGATGTGCACCGACTTGCCACCGCCACCGGCCGAGGACCCGCCGCTCGATCCGCACGCGGCGAGCACCGCGGGCGCGATCGTCACGCCCGCCAGCAACGTGCCGGCGCGGCCGAGGAAGCCCCGCCGCGACATCGCCTGACGGGCCTGGTCCACCGCTTGCGCCCGTCGCCGGGCGTCCTCTCGACTGCTCATCGGTCCTCCCCGACCGGTCAGCCCCCGACTCACGCCAGGGCGTCCACCACGTCGCCGGCGGTCGCCGCGACCCGTTCACTGCGGCGCAGCAACCGCCCGCCACCGTGCTCCCAGTGCACCTGCACCCGATCGCCCGGCATCAGCATGGGCAGACCGTCGTCGGGTCCGACGTGCGCCACGAGCATCGACCCGTCGGCCGAACGCAGCTCGACCCGCACGAGGGGCCCCTGGAACACGAGATCGGTGACGTCCGCACCGAGCCCGTCCTGATCCCCGACCGCGAGACGCATGCGTTCGGGGCGGATCATGAAGGTGGCCGGATCGCCCGTCGCGAGTCCGTCCACGGCCGAGCCCTCCACGACGGTGCCGTCGGCGAGGCGCGCGGTCGCGGCCGCGCCGCCGATGGACTCGATCGTGGCCGGCAGCAGGTTGGCCATCCCGATGAAGCCGGCGACGAACTCGGTCGCCGGCTCGTTGTAGATCGCTTCCGGCGTGCCGATCTGCTCGACCCGCCCGTCGCTCATGACGGCGATCCGGTCGCTCATCGTGAGCGCCTCTTCCTGGTCATGGGTGACGAACACGAACGTGATGCCCACCTCGCGCTGGATGCGCTTCAGCTCGAGCTGCATCGCCTGGCGCAGCTTGAGATCGAGCGCACCGAGCGGCTCGTCGAGCAGCAGCGCGCTCGGGAAGTTGACGAGCGCGCGGGCGAGCGCCACCCGCTGCTGCTGACCCCCGGAGAGCTGTCCCGGGCGCCGGGACCCGAAATCGGCGAGCCGGACGACGTCGAGCATGTCGCGGACCCGGGTGGCGATCTCGGACTTCGCCACCTTCTTCGCCTGCAGCCCGAACGCGACGTTGGCCTCCACCGTGAGGTGCGGGAACAGCGCGTACTGCTGGAACACCGTGTTGACGTTGCGCTTGTACGGCGGGACCTTCGACACGTCCTCACCCTCGAGCCGGATCTCCCCCGCGGAGGGCTGCTCGAACCCGGCGATCATCTTCAGCGTCGTGGTCTTGCCGCAGCCCGACGGTCCGAGCATCGAGAAGAACTCGCCGCGACGGATCGCGAAATGGGCGTCGTCGACCGCGACGAACGCGCCGAACCGCTTGGTGACGTGCTCGATGCCGATGACCGTCTCGGCGTCCACGTGCCGCCGCGCCTCCCACTGGTCGGACGGATCTTCGATTTCCGTGCGGGCCGGAGTCTCACGGATCGCGACGGTTCTGGCAAGGCATACCCAGCGGATTCCGTCACGGATACGTCACCGATCGACGGAATCCCTTGCGCGAACGTCCGAATCAACGCAATATCGTCGCCGAAACCAGCTCTTCACGAAGCGAACCCCGGAGCGAGGTCATGCCTGACGCGAATTTCATCGCCGGATCGTGGGTCCCCGCGGCCGACGGCGCCACCGACGAGGTGCTCAACCCCGCCACCGGCGAGGTCATCACGAGCGTCCCGAGCTCGGGCGCGGCCGACGTCGACGCGGCCGTCGCCGCGGCGAAGTCCGCCTACCCCGCGTGGCGCGCCATGACCCCGCGGGCGCGCAGCGAGGCGCTGTACGCGGTGGCCCAGGCGATCGAGGACGACCTCGACACCATCAAGCGGCTCGAGATGGAGAACTGCGGCAAGCCGGCCTCGATGATCGAGTTCGAGATGGACCTCACGCTCGACAACTGGCGGTTCTTCGCCGGCGGCGCGCGGTTCCTGGAGGGTCGCGCCGCGGGTGAGTACCTCGAGGAGCACACCTCGTACGTGCGCCGCGACCCCCTCGGGGTGATCGGCTCGATCGCCCCGTGGAACTACCCGATCAACATGGCGACGTGGAAGCTCGGACCCGCGCTCGCGGCCGGCAACACCGCGGTGCTCAAGCCGTCGGAGCTGACGCCCATGACCGCGTTGCGGCTCGCGGAGATCACCGCCGACATCCTGCCGGCGGGCGTGCTCAACGTCGTCACCGGCCAGGGGGAGACCGCGGGTGACGCGCTCGTGCGCCACCCCGACGTCGCGATGGTCTCGCTCACCGGCAGCGTCGGGACCGGCAAGGTCATCGCGCGCACGGCCGCGGAGACGCTGAAGCGCGTCCACCTCGAGCTCGGCGGCAAGGCGCCGGTGATCATCTTCGACGACGCCGACGTGGAGGCCGCCGTCGCGTGCCTCACCGACATGGCGTATTACAACTCCGGCCAGGACTGCACCCAGCCGTGCCGGCTGATGGCGGGACCGAAGGTGTTCGACGCGCTCGTCAGCGGACTCACCGAGAGCGTCGGCAACATCGCCACCGGTGACCCGTTCGACGCCGACACCGCCATGGGCCCGCTCATCTCCGCCGACCAGCGCGAGCGCGTGAGCGGCATGGTGAGCCGAGCCGTCGAGGCGGGTGCCGAGGTCACCGTCGGCGGCGCCGCGCTCGACCGTCCCGGCTTCTTCTACGCACCGTCGGTCGTGGTGAACCCGGCCCAGGACGCCGAGATCGTCCAGCGTGAGATCTTCGGTCCCGTCGTGTCGGTTCAGCGCTTCTCCGACGAGGAGCAGGCGCTCGCGTGGGCGAACGACATCGACTACGGCCTCTCGGCGAGCGTCTGGACCAACGACGTCGGCCGCGCGATGCGCATGACCGCGGCACTCGACTTCGGTTGCGTGTGGGTCAACGACCACATCCCGATCGTCTCCGAGATGCCCCACGGTGGCTACAAGCAGTCGGGCTACGGCAAGGACATGTCGATCTACGCGATCGAGCACTACACCGAGATCAAGCACGTCATGGTGAAGCACTGACGGGCGGCACCGCCCCCCAGGACAGGAACTGAGAACGATGAACGAGTTGACCCTCCGCGCCCAGCGGATCGCCGCCGACGAGAACGAAGGCCTGTGGTCGCGCACCGCCGGCTCCAAGGCGATGTACGAGCGCGCCGTGCACCACATGCCCGGAGGCGTGGGCTCGTCGTTCCAGGCGTGGGAGCCGTACCCCGTGTACCTGCGGTCGGGAAAGGGCTCCGGGGTCGTCGACGTCGACGGCAACGAATACCTCGACTTCCACAACGGCTTCGGCTGCATGGTGGTGGGGCACGCGCACCCGAAGGTCGCCGAGGCCATCGAGCGCGCGGCGCGCACCGGAACGCACTTCGCCGCGCCCACCGAGGCCACCGTGCAGTTCGCCGAGATCCTCTGCGAGCGGTTCGGCTGTGACTCGGTGCGCTTCGCGAACTCGGGCACCGAGGCGACGATGAGCGCGATCCGGGTCGCCCGGGCGGCCACCGGCCGCGAGCACATCGTGAAGATCGAGGGCAGCTACCACGGCCACCATGACCCGGTGATGTTCTCGGTGGTCCCCGGCTCCGACCTCATGGGCGGCCGCGACGCGCCGTCGACCACACCGATGTCGACCGGCATCCCGAAGGTCATGTCCGACTACACGCACGTCGTGCCGTTCAACGACCTCGAGATCCTGTCGAAGCTGCTCGACGAGCGCGGCCACGAGATCGCGTGCCTGATCCTCGAGCCGGTGATGATGAACATCGGCATCTGCCAGCCGCAGCCCGGCTACCTCCAGGGGCTGAAGGACCTGCTGCACCGCCACGGCGCGCTGCTGATCTTCGACGAGGTGAAGAGCGGCGCGACCGTCGCCTACGGCGGCGCCGCCGAGCGCTACGGCGTGCAGCCCGACCTCGCGTGCTGGGCCAAGGCGATCTGCGGCGGGACGCCCGGCGCCGCGTTCGGCGGCCGCGGTGACGTGATGGACGCCATCACCTCCGGCGCCGCGCAGCAGGGCACGTTCAACGGCAACCCGCTCATCGCGGCCGCCGGCATCGCGACGCTGACCGAGGTCATGACGCCCGACGCGTACGCCTACCTCGCGACGATCGGCACCCGGCTCGCCGAGGGCTGCGCCAAGGCGATGGCCGAGCACGACATCCCGGGGCACGCGGTCGACCTCGGCGCGAAGGGCTGCATCTCCTACCGGCCCGAGCCGCTCACCAACTACCGCGACTTCCTCGACACCAACCCCGAGCTGTACCTCGCTTCGTACCCGTGGGCGATGAACCGCGGCATCTTCATGACGCCGGGCGACGAGGAGCAGTGGACGCTGTCGGTGCAGCACACCGAGGCCGACATCGACCGCTACGTCGACCAGTTCGCCGAGTTCTGCGCCGTCCTCGGCGCGCGGTGACCGACTCCGTCACGATCGACGAGCGGTACTGCGGGCCGCCCGGGTCGGGCAACGGCGGGTACACCTGCGGGCTCACCGCCGCCGCGCTCGGTCGCGGTCCCGTCGAGGTCGCGTTGCGCGTCCCACCGCCGCTCGACCGGTCCCTCGCGCTGGAGGTCACCGACCGCGAGGCCCGACTCCTGGACGGCGACACCGTGGTGGCGGTGGCCCGTCCCGCGACCGGCCCGATCGACGCGGGTCCGGTGGTCACTCCTGCCGACGCGCACGACGCGATGGGGCACTTCGACGAGCCCGGCTACCACGCGGCCCATCCCTTCCCCGGCTGCTTCACCTGCGGCCCGGCGCGCGCCGCCGGCGACGGGCTCCGCATCTTCCCGGCGCCCGTCGCCGACCCCGACGTCGTCGTGTGGACCTGGACCCCGGCGGCCGACGGCCCCGTTCCCCCGGAGTTCGTGTGGGCCGCGCTCGACTGCCCGGGCGGTCAGGCGTGGATGCGGGACGGCGACGTGACCGCCGCGGTGCTCGGCCGCCTCGCGGTCCGGATCGAGCGGGCGCCCACGCCCGGCGAGGAGCTCGTGGTGACCGGCTGGCGGGCCGGGCGTGACGGCCGGCGGCTCGCGTCCGGAACCTCGCTGCGCACCCGGGCCGGTGATCTCGTCGCCGCCGGCCGGGCGACGTGGGTCGAGCTCACCTCCGAGCAGGCCGTGGCGTTCGGTGTGACCGGCTGACCGGGCGCGACAGGGGCCACCTAGCATCCGACCCCGTGGGTGAGCGCACGCACAACGACGACTGGGTGGCGCGCGACGCGTCGGTCGTATGGCACGGCTTCACCCAGATGGACGCCTACGCCGGCAACTCGCCGATCGTGGTCGACCGCACCGACGGCCGGTACGTGGTCGACACCGACGGGAACCGCTACTTCGACGCCATCTCCAGCCTGTGGGTCACCACCCTCGGCCACCGCGTGCCCGAGCTCGACGACGCGATCATCGAGCAGCTGAAGCGGGGCGCCCACACCACGATGCTCGGCAACGGCAACACCGTGGTCGTCGAGCTCTCCGAGGCGCTCGCACGGGTCGTGCCGGTCGAGGACCCGCACTTCCTCTACGCGTCCGACGGCGCCAGTGCGGTCGAGCAGGCGCTCAAGATCGCCTTCCAGTACTGGGTGAACCGGGGCGTGACCGGCCGGACCACGTTCCTCGGCTTCGGCGGCGCCTACCACGGCGACACCATCGGCGCGCTCTCGCTCGGTGGTGGTGGCTTCGGCACGAGCATCTTCGATCCGCTGCGATTCCCCGTGCTGCGCGCCCCCGAGTTCGGCGATCCGGCGTGCTTCGACGTCGCCTGCGCGATGGTGGCGGAGCACGCGACCGAGCTGGCCGCGGTCATCATCGAGCCACTGGTGCAGGGCGCCGCCGGGATGCAGATGTGCGAGCCGTCCGATGTCGCCCGGCTCGCCACCACCTGTCGCGAGCACGGGGTCCTGCTGATCTGCGACGAGATCGCGACCGGTTTCGGCCGCACCGGGACGCTCTTCGCGAGCGAGGTCGCCGGGATCCGGCCCGACCTGCTCTGCCTCGGGAAGGGCATGACCGCGGGCTACCTGCCGATGTCGGCCACCGTGGCGAGCGGCGAGGTGTTCGCCGCCTTCCTCGGTCCCGACCTGTCGGAGAAGACGCTGTACCACGGGCACTCGTACAGCGGGAACGCGCTCGGCGCCGCGGTGGCGCTCCGGCACCTCGAGCTCATCGACGCGTGGGACGTGCTGGCGAACGTGCGCGAGCGCTCGGAGGAGCTGGAGGAGCTGCTCGACGACCGCATCGCACCGCTCGACCAGGTGCGCGGGACGCGCGTGCGCGGCCTCATGAGCGGGGTCGACCTCGGGCCGCCGCGCGACGGCCTCCGCTGGGGCCGGCGGGCGTCGGCGGGCGCGGTCGCACGCGGGGTGCTGCTCCGTCCGATCGGCGACACGGTGATCCTCATGCCCCCGTTGACGACGACGTCCGAGGAGCTGCACACGACCGTGCACGCGCTGCACGACTCGATCGCCGATCTCGAGGACTGACCACGTGGGCTGGGCGGAGTGGGCCGCCGAAGCGACCCGGCGGGTGCACGACGCCGGACGTTGGCGCACGCCCCGCGACCTCGACGGGCGGGGACCCGTCGGCCGGCTGGTCGACGGCGGCCGCCGGGTCGTGCACTTCGCGTCAAACGACTACCTCGGCCTCACGCAGCACCCGGCCGTGATCGCCGCCGCCCACGACGCGCTCGACCGGTGGGGCGCGGGGTCCGGCGCGGCGCGGCTGATCGTGGGCAGCCGCCCCGTCCACACCGAGCTCGAGCACTCGCTCGCCGACTGGCGGCACTGCGAGGCCGCAGTGCTGTTCCCGACCGGCTTCGCCGCCAACCTCGGCGTGATCACCGCCTTCGCCGACCGCGACACGCTGATCTGCTCGGACGAGCTGAACCACGCGTCGATCATCGACGGCACGCGTCTCGCGACCGCCGAGACCGCCATCTACCCGCACCGCGATCTGGACGCGCTCGACGCGATCGTCCGGGACCGGGCGCGCGGCCGGCGCGTGCTCGTGGTGTCCGACACCGTCTTCTCGATGGACGGCGACCTCGCCGACGTCGACGGGCTCGTCGCGCTCTGCGGCCGGCACGGCGCGCTCCTGGTGGTGGACGAGGCCCACGCGGTCCTGGGTCCCGAGCTCGTCGTCGATCCCGACGCCGACGTGCTCCGCGTCGGGACACTGTCCAAGACGCTCGGGAGCCTCGGCGGATTCGTCGCCGGGCCCCGTCGCCTCACCGACCTGCTGGTGAACCGCGCCCGCTCGTACATCTTCACCACCGCGTCGACACCGGCCGACGCCGCGGCGGCGTCGGCCGCCGTCGCGATCGTCGCCGGATCCGAGGGCGACGAGCTGCGGGAACGCCTGCGCGTGAACGTGGACCAGCTGCGGGAGGGCCACCCGTCGCCGATCGTCCCGGTCCTGTGCGGGGACGAGCGACGCGCGCTCGAGGCGGCGGCGGCGCTGCTCGACCGCGGCCTGCTCGTGCCGGCGATCCGGCCCCCCACCGTGGCGCCCGGGACGTGCCGGCTCCGGGTGGCGCTCAGCGCCGCGCACACCGTCGAGCAGGTCCGGACGCTGCGCGCCGCGCTCGCCGACCTGGAGCTGGCGTGAGCGCGCTGCTCGTCACCGCGACCGGCACCGAGGTCGGCAAGACCTGGACCGCGTGCGGCCTCGCCACCGAGCTCCGGCGGCGCGGGACCGTGGTGCACGCGCGCAAGCCGGCGCAGTCCTTCAGCCCCGACGAGCGCGGCCGGACCGACGCCGAGCTGCTCGCCGCCGCGACCGGCGAGGACCCGGAGCAGGTGTGTCCGGCCCATCGCTGGTACGAGGTGCCGATGGCGCCGTTCATGGCGGCGGACGTGCTCGGCCGTCCGCGCGTCACCACCGCCGACCTCGCGACCGAGACGGGACCGCTGCCCGCCGAGGGCGTCACCCTCGTCGAGGGAGCGGGCGGTCCGCGTTCGCCGCTCGCGCACGACGGTGACGTCATCGACCTCGCCCGCGCCCTCGGCATCGGTCGGGCGGTGCTCGTCGCGGACGCAGGCCTCGGGACGATCAACGCGGTGCGCCTGTGCGTCGACGCGCTCACGGGCCTCGACACGGTGGTGTTCCTGAACCGCTTCGACGCGTCCGACGACCTCCACCGGCGCAACCGGAGCTGGCTGGCCGCCGCCGGCTACGTCGTGACCACCGGGCTCGTCGAGCTCGCCGACACGCTCGTCGCACGACTTCCGTAGCTTCGGGCGGGTTCGTCCACTGATTCCACGGTTTTCGGCCGGTTCGACTGCGGAATCCCTTGATCCGGCCGGCGCGGCCGGGCAGAATCGGCGGTCGGAGACGACATGGCGCGCCGAGACCGAGACCCGAACGAGCCCCGCACCACGATGGTGATCGACGACGTCGACAAGGCCATCGTCGAGGCCCTCCAGCAGGACGGCCGGCTGCCCTACACGCGCCTCGCCGGCCAGGTGGGCCTCTCGGAGGCGGCGGTCCGGCAGCGGGTGCAGCGCCTCGTCGACTCGGGGGTCGTCCAGATCGTCGCGGTGACCGATCCCATGATGCTGGGGTTCCGGCGCAACGCGATGATCGGCCTCACCGTCGAGGGCGACCTGCGGACCGTCGCCGCGGACATCGCGGCCATCCCGGAGGTGAGCTACGTCGTGGTCGTGAGCGGCTCGTTCGACCTGCTCATGGAGGTCGTCTGCGAGGACGACGACCACCTGCTCACCCTGCTCAACGACAAGGTGCGGGCGATCCCCGGCGTGCGCACCACCGAGACCTTCACCTACCTCAAGCTCTTCAAGCAGACCTACGCGTGGGGAACCCGATGACCAGCACCACCACCGGCCGGTACGACATCGCCGACCTGAACCAGAAGGCGCGGGAGCACCTCTGGATGCACTTCACGCGCCTGGGCTCGTACCAGGGCAAGGAAGTGCCGATCATGACGCGCGGCGAGGGCTGCTACCTCTGGGACGCACGCGGCAACCGCTACCTGGACTCGCTGTCCGGCCTGTTCACCGTGCAGCTCGGTCACGGCCGGCGCGAGCTCGCCGAGGCGGCGGCCGAGCAGGCGAGCACGCTCGAGTACTTCCCCATCTGGAGCTACGCGCACCCGCCGGCGATCGAGCTGGCCGCGCGGCTCGCCGAGCTCGCGCCCGGCGACCTGAACCGCGTGTTCTTCACCACCGGGGGATCCGAGGCGGTCGAGTCCGCGTGGAAGCTCGCCCGCCAGTACTTCCGCGCCAAGGGCGAGGGCCAGCGCTACAAGGTCATCGCCCGCGAGACCGCGTACCACGGCACCACGCTCGGCGCGCTCGCCATCACCGGCGTGCCGTCGCTGCGCACACCGTTCGAGCCGCTGACCCCCGGCGCGAGCCACGTGCCGAACACGAACCGCTTCCGGCACCCGCTCGGCAAGGACGACGCCGCGTTCTGCGACTGGCTGGTGCAGTCGATCGAGGACCGCGTCCTGTGGGAGGGCCCCGAGACCGTCGCGGCGATCTACCTCGAGCCGGTGCAGAACGCCGGCGGCTGCTTCGTCCCGCCCGAGGGGTACTTCCCGCGGGTCCGCGAGATCTGCGACCGGTACGGGATCCTGCTCGTCTCCGACGAGGTCATCTGCGCGTTCGGCCGCCTGGGCTACATGTTCGGCGCCGAGCGGTACGGCTACCTGCCCGACATCGTCACGTGCGCGAAGGGCCTCACCAGCGGCTACTCGCCGCTCGGCGCGGTGATCTGCCGCGACCATCTCGCCGCCCCGTTCCTCGAGGGCACGGCCAGCTTCCTCCACGGGATCACGTTCGGGGGACACCCCGTGAGCTGCGCGGTCGGGCTCCGCAACCTCGAGCTGTTCGAGGAGGAGGGGATCCTCGATCACGTCCGGGCGCACGAGGCCGGCTTCCGCGAGCGCATGGACGGCCTGCGCGACCTGCCGATCGTCGGCGACGTCCGCGGCGCGGGCTACTTCCTCGCGCTCGAGCTCGTCGCCGACCCCGAGACGCAGGCCCACTTCACCAAGGCCCAGGGCGAGGCGCTGCTGCGCGGCTTCCTGTCGCCGATGCTGTTCGAGGAGGGCATCATCTGCCGGGCCGACGACCGCGGCGACCCGGTCGTCCAGCTCTCGCCGCCGCTGATCGCGGGCGACACCGAGCTCGACGAGATCGAGTCCATCCTCCGCCGTTGCCTCGCCGCCGCGTCCGAGCAGCTGGTCCGGATCGCACCGAGGTCGCGCGCCGACGAGATGGAACCGGGCGAGCAGTGGGCCTGACGCGATGAGGGTCGGGGTCCCCCGGGAGATCAAGGACGGCGAGCACCGCGTCGCCATCACCCCCGACGGCGTGCACGAGCTCGTCGCCCACGACGTGTCGGTCCTGATCGAGGCCGGCGCCGGCGTGGACTCCGCGATCGCCGACGACGAGTACCGGGCCGCCGGCGCCGAGATCGTGGCCGGGGCCGCCGAGGTCTGGACCCGCGCCGACCTCCTGCTCAAGGTGAAGGAGCCCCAGGAGTCCGAGTTCGTCCACCTGCGCCCGGGTCTGACGCTGTTCACCTACCTGCACCTCGCCGCGTACCCCCGCGTCGCCGCCGCCCTGCTCGAGTGCGGCACCACCGGGATCGCGTACGAGACCGTCCAGGCGAACGGCGCGCTCCCGCTGCTCGCCCCGATGAGCGAGGTCGCGGGCCGCATGGCCACCCAGGTGGGCGCCCGGTTCCTGGAGCGCGAGCTCGGCGGACGCGGCGTGCTGCTCGGCGGCGTGCCCGGCGTCCGTCCCGCGCGTGTGGTGGTGCTGGGGGCCGGGAACGTCGGCTGGAACTCGGCGTGGATCGCGCAGGGGATGGAGGCCGAGGTCCTGCTCCTCGACCGGAACCTCGACCGGCTCCGCTGGGTCGACCAGATCCACCAGGGCCGCATCGTCACGCTGGCCTCGAACCGCGGCGCGGTCGCACGCGCCGTCGCCAACGCCGACCTCGTGATCGGCGCGGTGCTCGTGCCGGCCGGGCGCGCGCCGATCGTCGTCACCGAGGACATGGTGCGGACGATGAAGCCGGGCGCGGTCATCGTCGACGTCGCCGTCGACCAGGGCGGCTGCATCGCGACCACGCACGAGACCACCCATGCCGACCCGGTGTACGAGCGGCACGGCGTGCTGCACTACGCCGTCGGCAACATGCCGGGGGCGGTGCCGTTCACGTCGACCTACGGGTTGACGAACGCGACGCTGCCGTACGTGCTCCAACTCGCGGTGCACGGTGTGGCCCGTGCGAGCGCGGCGGATGCCGCGCTCGCCACCGGTGTGAACACCGCCGGTGGCCACGTCACGCATCCGATCGTGGCCGAGGCACTCGGCCGCGAGGCGACGCCTCTCCCGGAGGCGCTCGCCGCCTGACAGCAGCATCATCCGTCGAAGAAGGGGCAACCGATGACGGAGACGGCATCACCATCCGCCGGTGGCGTGATAGACAAGGGATTGAAGGCCGGCGCGATCGGACTGATGTCGACGATCGTGATCGGCGTCGCCTCGACCGCACCGGGCTACAGCCTCGCGGCGAGCCTCGGCCTGGTGACCGAATCGGCCGGCGCGCAGGCACCCGCCATCCTGTGGCTGGCGTTCGTGCCGATGCTGTTCATCGCGGCGGCGTACTTCTACCTGAACCGCGCCGATCCCGACTGCGGCACGACGTTCACGTGGGCGACGCGGGCCCTCGGCCCCATCCCGGGGTGGATGACCGGCTGGACGATCATCGTCGCCGACCTCGTGGTGATGCCGAGCCTGGCCCAGATCACCGGCTCGTACTTCTTCCTGCTGTTCGGCGCCGACGGTCTCGCGTCCAACAAGTACTGGACGATGCTCGTCGGGGTGATCTTCCTGCTCGCGATGACCTGGATCTGCGTCATCGGCATCGAACTGAACGCCCGCACCCAGGTGGGGCTCCTCGTCGCCGAGATCGCGATCCTCACGGTGTTCGCGGTCGTCGCGCTCTACAAGGTGCTCAACGGTGACATCGCCGGCTCCGTCGACCCCTCGTGGAGCTGGGTCAGTCCGTTCGCGATCAGCGACGCCTCGGCACTCTCCGGTGGCCTGCTCGCCGCGCTGTTCATCTACTGGGGATGGGACACCGCGGTCACGGTGAACGAGGAGACCGACGACGCCAAGCGCACCCCCGGCGTGGCCGCGATCGTGTCGACCTTCGTGCTCGTGGGTACGTATCTGATCGTGGGGATCGCCGCACAGGCCGTCCAGGGCCCCGGGTTCCTCACGAAGAACGCCGACGACGTGCTGAGCGCGACCGGCAACCTGGTGCTCGGCTCGCCGTTCGACAAGTTCCTGATCATCGCGGTGCTCACCTCCGCGGCGGCCTCGACCCAGACGACGATCCTGCCCGCAGCCCGCAGCGAGCTCTCGATGGCGGTGCACAAGGCGCTCCCCGGATGGTTCGGCCGGGTCGACCGGAAGTACCTGACCCCGACCAACGCGACGTGGACGTTCGGGATCTTCTCGGCGCTCTTCTACGCGGTGCTGACGCTCTCGAGCGACAACGTCCTGGCCGCGTCGATCGACTCGGTCGGGCTCATGATCGCCATCTACTACGGCCTCACCGGCATCGTGTGCCCGATCTACTACCGGCGGCACATCTTCTCGAGCGTCAAGACGTTCGTCTTCGTCGGCCTCGCGCCGTTCATCGGTGGCTCGATCCTCTTCTGGACCTTCTACAAGTCCACGGTCGACGCCTTCCAGATCCCCGAGACGACGTGGTTCGGGATCGAGTCGTACTGGGTGATGGGGATGATCCTGCTCGCGATCGGCATCCCGATCATGCTGTGGTGGCGGACTCGTGAGGACGCGTTCTTCACCCGGGGACGGGACTCGCTCGACCAGCGGCCCCACCCCGACGGCAGCGGGCCCGAACCCCCGCCGATCGTGGCGGGGACCGACACCTCGATGCTGAAGGAGGCGTGATGAGCGAGATGATCGTGGGCTACGACGGGTCGGTGGGTGCCGACATCGCGCTCGCCACCGCGGTGGCCCTCGCGAGGAAGACCGGCGACGGTCTCGCGCTGATCTTCTGCTACGAGCCGCCGGCGATGCGTGCCGGCGGAGCCGGCGACCAACGGGACATCGTCGAGGGGATCGGCCGAGACACGCTCGAGACCGCGATCGCGCGTCACGCCGGCGACGGCGTGACGATGCGCGCCGAGCTCGTCGACGCCCGGCCGGTGGAGGGCCTGCTCGCGGCGGCCGACGAGTGCGACGCGCCGATGATCGTGGTGGGCCACCACGGTGAGGGCCCGCTGCACGGCGCGCTCATCGGCGCGACCGCCAACAAGCTGCTGCACCAGAGCGAGCGGCCGATCCTCGTCGTCCCCGCCGACGGGGACTGAGCGGGCGGGTCCTTCAGTGCGATCCGTCGCGCTGGAGGACCTCCTCGCGGAAGACCTTCACCTCACGCGGCGCCTCGATCCCGAGCCGGACCTGGTCGCCGCGGACCTCGAGGACGGTGACGACGACGTCGTCACCGATGACGATGCGCTCGTTGATCTTGCGGGTGAGCACCAACATCGGGGCGCAACCCCTTCCCTGGACGCGCGGCCCGCGGCGGCCATCGACCGACCGCGGCTGGACGCCGCCGACGGCGGCACGGTGATGATCGCGTCAGCCGAGTAAACCCAGGGTCATCGCCCGGCCCAGGGCCTCGTTGCGGTTCCTGGCGTCGAGCTTGTCGTAGATGTGGGCCAGGTGCGTCTTGACCGTGGGGAGCGAGACGAACAGGGCCGCTGCGATCTCCCGGTTGGAGCTGCCCGCGGCGAGGAGCCCGAGCACCTCCCGCTCCCGGGCGGTCAGGGCCAGCGGCTCGAATGACTCGTCGGGCGTGTCGCCGCTCACGAGCGCGGGATCGATGTAGCGCTCCCCGGCGAGCACGCGCTCGACCGCCCGGAGCAGGTCCGGCGGCTCGACGGTGCGGGCGACCAGTCCGTCGACCGCGACCGCGAGCAGATCCGCGAGGGTGTCGCGCGGGGCCCGTCCGAGCAGCGCCACCAGCCGGGTGCCGCCCGACGCCTCCCGGACCTGCCGCGCGGTGTCGTCGATCGCGAGGTCGTTGACCGCGCCGACGATCACCAGGTCGGGACCGTGCTCGACCACGGCCTTGGCGACCTCCCGGGCGGTGGCGACCTCGGCGACGACTGCGTGGCCCTCGCCGCGCAGGACGGACGCCAGCCCGAGCCGCACGAGCGGGACGACGTCGGCGACGACGACGCTCGGCATCGCGCAGAACCTACCGGCTCCTCCGAGCGGTGCCGGGGCAATCGGGACGCCGCCCGCTCAGCGTGACCAGCGCACCGGGAGCTTCGACGGGCCCCAGATGCCGAAGGTGTCGGGCTTCCACTCCACCGGGCCGGCCAGCTCCAGGTTCGGCAGCCGGGTCGCGATCAACGCGAGCGACTCCTGCAGCTCGCAGCGCGCCAGGTTCGCGCCGAGGCAGTAGTGGATCCCGGATCCGAAGGTCATCTGCGGAACCGTCGACTCGCGCGTGATGTCGAAGCGCTCCGGGTCGGGGAACTGCGCCGGATCGCGGTTCGCCGAGACCAGCGACAGGAAGATCAGGGTGCCCTTCGGGAACAGCACGTCCTTGTAGAGGATGTCCTCGGACGCGACCCGCACCGTCCCCTGCACGGCGCCGAGGTACCGCATGGTCTCCTCGACGGCTCGGGTGGCCAGTCCGGGATCGTCGGCGAGCCGGCGCCACTGGTCGGGATGCGCGCCGAGCAGGGCGATCGAGCAGGCGAGCTGGTTCCGGGTCGTGTCGGTCCCCGCCATCAGGACCGCCTCGGCCAGCATCACCAGCTCGTCGGTGCTCAGCCGGTCGCCCGCTTCCTCGGCGGCGATCAGGTCCGAGAGGAGGTCCTCGCGTGGGGCCTGGCGACGCTCGTCGATGAGCGCCCGCACGTAGGTCTCGAGCTGCTCGCCCGCCGCGTTGATCAGCGGGAGGTCCTCGGCGAGGTTCTGGTTGAAGATGCGGAAGATGTCGGTGGCCCACCCCGAGAACCGTTGCCAGTCCTCACGCGGCGCGCCGAGGAGCTCGCAGATGATCGGGATCGGGTACGGCTCGCACACGTCGGCGACGAAGTCGCACTCGCCGCGTGGCTCGACGGCGTCGATCAGCTCGCCGATGACCTCGCGCATGAACGGGCGGAGGCGGTTCGCCGCGACCGGCGTGAATGCGGGGGCCACGAGCCGGCGCACACGCGCGTGCTCGTCGCCCTCCATCGACAGGATCGAGGGACGGCGCTCCTCCATCTCGGTGTCGACGCCCTGCATCTGCGGGATCAGTGACAGGGCCGAGTGGAACCGCCGGTCGCGCAGCAGCGCCACCGCGTCCGCGTAGCTGACGATCGAGTAGCCGAGCGGGGTGCGGGCGAGCCAGCTCTCGCGCTGGATCTCCGCGAGCAGCTGTCGCCGGCTCTCCCGGTCGAGATCGATCCCGTCGAACTCGGGGATCTCGAGTTCGTGGACGGAGACGGCAACCATCGGCTCACCTCAACGGTCCGGGCGGTGCGGGGGGCGCACCGCATCCGACGACCGCGAACCGTACACGGATCCCGGCGGTGGGTCGCCAGGGACTCGAACCCGCAAACCTTCGGGTGAAAAGGCGGTGCTCCGCACCGGGAGGTGCGGCTCGCGCGACGGGTGGGTCGCCAGGGACTCGAACCCTGAACCAACGGGTGAAAAGGCGGTGCTCCGCACCGGGAGGTGCGGCTCGCGCGACGGGTGGGTCGCCAGGGACTCGAACCCTGAACCAACGGGTTAAAAGCCCGGTGCTCTGCCAGTTGAGCTAGCGACCCGGGCGCCGACGTTAGTGCCGGCCCCGGGGAGGCCGATCAGTCGACGAGCAGCTCGTAGACCGGGTTCAGCATCGCGAGCCGCTGGTGGTGCGCGCCGACCCGGCCGGCGGCGCGGATGCGGGTGCCGAGCCAGATGCCGGGCACCGAGCGGCGCCCGAGGAAGATGAGCTCGATGCCCCCGGTGTCGTCGAGGACGGTGCACTCGGTGCTCGCGGTCCCTGCGACCCAGGGCCGCGACCGCACCGACCGCACGGTCCCCTCGACGGTCGTGAGATCGCGCCAGCGCACCTGGTCGATCGGTACGGAGCGGCCGGGATTCACGAGTCCCCGTCGGGTACCGCGACGGGCGCCGGGAGCTCCACCACGTCGGGCCGGCCGAGGTGGAACGGGACGAACGTGACGTTGGCGTGGGGCAGCACCGACAGCGCCCGCGCGATCGAGTCCGACGTGCGGTCGTGCAGGAAGCGGTGCCAGAACTCGCGGTACTCGCGCCGGGGCAGCAGCACCGTCACCTCGGTGCGACCGTCGGCGGTCTCCTCGGCGACCACCTCGAGCGCCGCACGCGCGATCCGCCGGTCGGGACAGGCGACGACCTCGAGCGGGAAGCGGGCGAGGGGCAGCTCCTGCCACTCCTCCATCAGCTCGCGGGCCTTCTCGGGATCGGCGGCGATGTGCACCGCCCGCAGCTCGTCGGGCCGGAGCGTGCGGGCGTACTGCACCGCGCGGGCCGCGCTCCGGTCGAGGTGGTCGAGCAGCACGAGCACGGTGTGGCGGCGCAGCACCGGCTCGGTGACCGCGGCGGTCGCACCTTCGCCCAGCTCGTCCTTCTCCGACTCGTACTGGTGGTTCAGCCGCACGAGCAGGAACACCAGGATCGGGACGAGCAGCATGATCGCCCAGGCGCCGTGGGTGAACTTCGTGACCGCGATGACCACGGTGACGACGCCGGTGACGATCGCGCCGAGCCCGTTCACGAACAGGCCGAACCGCCAGCCCGGCTCCCGGAGCTTGAGGTGCCGCACGGACATGCCGGCCTGCGACAGCGTGAACGACGTGAACACGCCGATCGCGTAGAGCGGGATCAGGTGGGTCACGTCGGCCTGGAACAGGACCACGAGCCCGGCGGCGGCGAGCGAGAGCAGCACGATCCCGTTCGAGAACACCAGGCGGTGCCCCCGCTTGGTCAGCTGCTTCGGCATGAACGCGTCGTCGGCGTGGAAGCTCGCCAGGCGGGGGAAGTCGGCGAAGCTCGTGTTCGCCGCGAGGACGAGGATCAGCATCGTCGCGGCCTGCACGAAGAGGAAGAACGCGTGTCCGGCCGGACTGGTGCCGAAGACGCCGGACGCGATCTGGGAGATGACCGTCTTGTTGTCACTCGGGACGACCTGCATCTTCATGGCGAGCCACGAGATCCCGATGAACATCGTGCCGAGACACGCACCCATCACCATCAGCGTGGAGCGGGCGTTCTTCCACTCGGGCACCTTGAAGGCGGGGACGCCGTTGGAGATGGCCTCGACACCGGTCATCGCCGCACCACCGGACGCGAACGCGTGGAGCAGGAGAAACAGGCCGACGGTGGTCTCGGTACCGATGGGCACCGCGTCGCTCGGGACCGGCGCGTGGTGGAGGTTCCCCGTGAGCGCCTGGTAGATGCCGAAGCCGATCATGGCGAACATCGCGAAGAGGAAGCAGTAGGTCGGGATGGCGAAGAGCCGGCCGGACTCCTTCACGCCCCGCAGGTTCCCCCAGGCGATGATCGCGATGAAGCTCAACGCGATCGGCACCTTGTACGGCTGCAGCGCGCCGAAGGCGGAGTAGAGCGCGGCCACCCCGGCGGACACCGACACCGCGACGGTGAGGATGTAGTCGGTGAGCAGCGCGACGCCGGCCACCTGCGCGGGCAGCAGTCCGAGGTTGTCCTTGGTGACGATGTACGCACCACCGGCCGAGGGGTACGCCTTGATCGTCTGGCGGTAGCTGAAGATCAGGATGACGAGGACGCCCGCCATCGCGAGCGTGATCGGCACGACGAAGGAGAAGGCGAGGAACCCGACGACCGGGATCAGCGTCCGCAGGATCTCCTCGCTCGCGTACGCGGTGGACGAGAGCGCGTCGCTCGCGAACACGGCGAGCGCGGTCGGCCGCCCGAGCCGCTCGTGGGCCAGCTGGTCGGTGTCGAGGGGGCGGCCGAGGAACTTCGTCTTCAGCCGGTAGCGCCTGGATTCGGCGATCTCGACCGGCGCCGAACCCGGCAGCGGGCGCAGTCCGTGGGATTCCCGGAGCAGAGGTGAGGAGGTCACGCACCGAGTGAACCGCGACCTCCGCAAAGAACCCGTCAAGGACCCGGGACGGGCCGCAAGGATCGCGTCAAGATCACCCCGTGCGCCGTCTGCCGAGCTCCGGGACCGCGCCGCGTCTGGGGATCGCGCTCGGTGTCGCCGCCAGCGTCCTCCTCGGGGTCGCGTTGCTGCCGGCACGCGCGCACCTGACCTCGGCCACCGTCGCGCTGCTGCTCGTCGTGGTCGTGGTCGGCGCGGCCATCGTGGGTGGCACTCCGGCCGCGATCGTCACCGCGATCGCGGCGGCGGTCACCCTCAACCTCGGTTACATCAAGCCGTACGGCACGCTCGCGGTCGGCGACGCCGACAAGGTCATCGAGCTCATCGCGTTCGTGGTGGTCGCGGTGCTCGTCGGTCGGCTCGTCTCGGGGATCGTGCACCGCCGGAGCCAGGTGAGCGTCGCGCAGCGCCAGGTGCGCGAGCTCGACGAGCACGTGTCCGAGCTCCAGCGTGAACGCACGCAGCTCGCGCGCCGGGCCACCCGGGCCGAGGAGCTCGAGGCGCTCGACCGTCAACGGTCCGCGCTGCTGCGGTCGGTCTCCCACGACCTGCGCACGCCCTTGGCGTCCGTGCGCGCCGTCGTCACCGATCTGCGCGACGGTGTCGAGTACGACGCCGCGACGCGACACGAGCTCCTGACGACGGTGTGCGACGAGGTCGACCGCCTCGACCGGCTCGTCGCCAACCTGCTCAGCCTCAGCCGGATCGAGGCCGGCGCGTTCACGCCCGAGCGGCAGGCCGTCGACCTCGGCGAGCTCGTCGCCGAGCGGCTCCGCGCCCTCGCACCGCTCCTGCGTGACGTCCACGTCCGCACCGACCTGCCCGACTCCCTGCCACTGCTCGACGCCGACTACGGCCAGCTCGCCCAGGTGCTCACGAACCTGCTCGACAACGCGGCGCGCCATGCGCCCCGCCGCAGCGACCTGTGGGTGGCGGCGGCCCGGGAGGGCAACCTCGTGCGCATCGAGGTGTCCGACCAGGGCCGGGGCGTCGAGCCCGCCGACGCGGCGCGGATCTTCGAGCCGTTCGTCCACGGCAGGGAGAGCCGGAGCACCGGCATCGGCCTCGCGATCTGCCGGTCGATCGTCGAGGCGCACGGTGGCACCATCGCGGTGCGCCGGACCTTCGGCGGCGGCGCGACCTTCTCCTTCACCGTCCCCGTCCACGGGAGCGAGCGCACATGACGACGATCGCGGTCATCGACGACGAGCCGGCGATCCTCCGCACCGTCCGGGCGGGACTCAGCGCGCGGGGCTACGACGTCGTCCTCGCCGCATCGGGCAAGGAAGGGCTCGAGGTGCTCACCACTTCGTCGGTCGACGCGGTGATCCTCGACCTCGGCCTCGGCGACCTCGACGGCGTCGAGCTGTGCCGGCGGGTGCGCGAGTGGTCGGACGTTCCGATCATCATCCTCTCGGCCGAGGACTCGGAGGCCCGCAAGATCGTGGCGCTCGACGAGGGGGCCGACGACTTCGTCGGCAAGCCGTTCTCGATGCCCGAGCTGCTCGCGCGGGTGCGCGTGGTCCTGCGTCGACCGCGGCGCACCGACGAGCCCGCCGACCCGGTCCTCACCTGCGGCGCGCTGCGCGTCGACGTCGCCGACCACCGTGCGACCTACGCCGGGCACGAGCTCGAGCTGACCCCGAAGGAGTTCGGCATGCTCGCGGCGCTCGCCCGCACCCCCGGGCGCGTGCTCACGCACCGCACGTTGCTGCACGAGGTGTGGGGTCCGGGCTACGACACCGAGAGCCACTACCTCCGGGTGTACGCGAGCCAGATCCGCAAGAAGCTCGGGCCGGACGGCGCCGCCATGCTCGTCGCCGAGCCGGGGGTCGGCTACCGGCTGATCGACCCGGCCTCGGACTGAGCGGGGTCAGATCTCGTCGAGCGGACGCCGGTCCTCGACCCGGGGTTGCCGGCCGGTGCGCAACGGAGCGAGCGGCGCGTCGACGAGCAGCGTGCGCATCGTGAGCGCCGAGAACGCGGCACCGGTGTCGTCCCAACGAACCTCGTGCTCGGGATCCAGGACGGCGCGCTCGAACTCGACCCAGTCCGACCACGTCGGGATGGCCCAGATCAGGATCACCTCGGACTCGCTGCGCATCGCGGTCTCGAACGCGCCGACGATCGCGAGCCCGAACTCGGCGTAGGCGTCGACCTTCACCTCGTCGACGGCGGCGAGGTAGTCCCCCGCGGCGCCGGGCGCGAGGCTCACGATCTCGTGCGCGTACACCTCGCCGCGCACCCCCTCCGCGCACAGCTCCTCGATGGTCAGGGTCCAGGGCGCGGGCACGATGATGCGGTCCTCGCCGCCCCGTCGCAGGTCGGCCGCGACCCCCCACCACTCCGCGAGCGACGGGTCCTGCGAGCGCCCGCCCGCGAACTCGTGCTCGAAGTTGCCGGCGAGGCCGTCCCAGCCGTCGAGCTCCCAGAGGTTGACGACCTCGGGCCACCGGCCGGTGGAGCCGACCGTCGCCCACACGCCGTAGCAGAGCTGGTTGCGCTCCTCGCGCGCGACGGGGCACCAGTTCGCGGTCATGTGGTGCATGTACCGGTTCCGGTTGTGCCCGATGACGTCGATCAGCTCGTGGATGTAGACCTTGTCGTTGACCGGCTCGGCCACGTCACCGTCCTCTGCTCGGAACGCACAACCTATATTGCGCCCGATCTCCCCCGCCCCGAAGGAAGCGCTGTCATGACGGACCTCCGCCCGCCCGCCGACTCCGTCGTCAGCGGTGCGTTCTGGGGGCGCAACCCGCACGGTGAGCTGCGCTGGCTCCGGGAGAACGACCCGGTGCACTGGGACGAGGCCGGCGGCGTCTGGGCGATCACCCGGTACGACCACGTGAAGGAGATCGAGTCGGATCCGGTCACGTTCTCCAATGCGGGCGGCATCCGCCCGGAGACCGGGCCGATCCCGATGATGATCGACATGGACGACCCGGAGCACAAGGTCCGGCGCAAGCTCGTGGCCAAGGGCTTCACCCCGAACCGGGTGCGCCAGCAGGAGCCCCGCATCCACGACCTGGTGCACGAGCTCGTCGACGAGGTGTGCGAGCGCGGCGAGTGCGACTTCGTGTGGGACATCGCCGCGTGGGTCCCGCTCATCATGATCGGCGACGCGCTGGGCGTGGAGCCCGAGGACCGGCCGGCGCTGCTCGAGTGGTCCGACGACCTGCTCCGCGGGCTCGGGACCGACGACCCTGCGCTGCTCGAGAAGACGGTCGCCGCGTTCTCGGGCTACTCGGAGTACTCCGCCCGCGTGATCGCCGACCGGCGCGGCTGTCCCCGCGACGACCTCATGAGCGTCCTCGTGCACGCAGAGCTCGACGGCGACCGCCTCGACGACGACTCGCTGCTGCACGAGTCGCTGCTGATCCTCATCGGTGGCGACGAGACGACCCGCCACGTCATGTCCGGCGGGCTGTACCAGCTCCTGGTCGAGCCGTCGCGGTGGGAGCGGCTCCGCGCCGATCGCGAGCTCGTCGTCCCCGCGGTCGAGGAGATGCTGCGCTGGGTCACCCCGATCAAGAACATGGCGCGCACCGTCACCCGCGACGTCGAGTTCCACGGTCGCACGCTCCGGACCGGCCAGAAGCTCCTGCTGCTCTACCCCTCGGCCAACCGCGACGCCGAGCGGTTCCCCGACCCCGACACCTTCGTGCTGGACCGCACTCCGAACGACCACGTGGCGTTCGGCTTCGGCTCGCACTTCTGCCTGGGCAGCTCGCTCGCCCGCCTCGAGCTCCGGGCGTTGTTCTCGGTCCTGCTCGACCGGCTCCCCGACCTGCGCCTCGCGTCGGGCCCGGAGCCGGCGCACCGCGCGGCGAACTTCGTCAGTGGCTACGAGTCGCTGCCGGTGACGTTCACGCCCGGTGCCCGGCGCCGCGCGTCCACCGCCTGAACCGACCGCGTCATCCCCGGCCGGCGATCGCGGCCACCACGGTGTCGAGGGCTGCGGGATCGCGCCCGTCGACGCGCAGGAGACGCCGGGATCCGGCGGCTGCCGACCAGGCGGCGGTGAGCGCGTCGAGCAGCGCATCGCCGCGCGCCAGCTCCGCGCGTTGCGCACCGGCGTCGAGGCCCTCGAGCCGGCTCTGCGCTCCGGGTCGCGCCGCGAGGCGGTCGACGAGGACGTCGACGGGGGTGTCGACCCGCACGACGAGATCGGCGTGCGTCGGCCCGTCGACCGCGGCCCACGCGAGGACGCGCTCCCGGTCGGCCCGGAGCGCCGCCGACCACCACTCCTGCAGCGGGCCCTGGTCGAGCACGTGCACACCGGGGCGGCGGGCGGCCCGGGCGACCGCGGCACGGACCACGACGAGGTTGAGCGGCCGGGCGATCCGGTCGCGGCGGCTCGCCTGACCGCTGCGGATCCCGACGTCGACCGCGAGCCGCCAGGACGCCGGCGCCAGCGCGGCCCGACCCACCATCGCGGCCTTGCGGACCAGCCGGGCCTCCCGTCCGGCGGCGGGCCCGAGTCGGGCCATGACGTCGACGGCGGGCACCCCGTCGGTCTCCAGGCGCGCCACGAGCGTGCGCGCCAGCGTCGACTTGCCCGCGCCGGGCAGTCCGCAGAGCTCGACGACCAGACCCACGCGCGCGGCCTACAGCCGCGACCAGACGAGCGAGAGGATCTCCGTGAGCACCTTGTCCGGCGACTGCGTCCCGTCGACGGTCACGGCCCCGAAGAGCGAGTCCTCGAAGGTGAGCGCCCGGACGAGCTCGATGCGGTGCTCGAGGTACTCGCGACTGTCCTCGGTACGACGCGCCGCGGCGGTGTCGAGATCCACGTCCAGGCGGATCACGAGATCCGGGGGGAACCGGCGCGCCAGCTCGTAGGGCGCGAGCTCGTACCGCGCGAGCCCGCGCTGCCAGGCCGCCCCGGTGGCCCAGTGCTGCAGGCGGGGCCCGTCGAGCTCACCGTTGAACTGCATCTGCGGCCACCGGTCGCAGATCACGACCATCCCGCGCGTCCGCGCCTTCATCACCCGGTGCAGCTTCCGCTTCTTCTCCGCCGCCAGCGTCACCGCCCAGATCGCCTTGGCGATCGACATGGCGCCCGGGTGCGACGTGGCCACCTCGGCCTTCTTGCTGATCGCGCCCTTCGTGCGCGACTCGCCGAACACCCGGTCACGCACGACCTTCATCGGCTTGCGGGCCAGCGACGACGACCCGTCGCCGGAGCCGAGGTACATCGGGTAGACGTCGAGCTTCGGGGCCAGCAGGGCACGCGTCTCGGCGACCATCGTCGACTTGCCGGAGCCGTCGCAGCCGACGAAGGCCACGAGGAGCCCGCCGCCGGTCCCACCCCGGCCCTTGAGGACCGGACGGGGCGCGACCTTCCGCGAGATGCCCCGCAACGCCCAGGCCGCCTCGCGGTTCATGCGCCGGACGAACGCGGCCGGTCCGCGTGAGCTGGTCTGCGACCCCAGCTCGTGCAGCACGACCCGGCGCAGCCGGTGCAGGGACGCCACGTCGACGCCGTCGGCGAGCACCCGGTCGATCGCGGCCCGGCCGCGTGGTCCGAGGAGCCGTTCGGCGGCGGCGAGGACCTCGGCGCGGGTCGTCCGCGCCATGAGGAAGGCGAGCTCGCCCTCGGGACCCTTGGCCCCCCGGGCGACGTCGCGCCCACGGAGCTTCAACGCGTAGCGCGTGAGGAGCAGGACCACCTCGACCGGGGGGGCGGTGACCCACACGCCGGTGGCCTCGTCGCGGACGCGGGTCTCGAGGACGACCCGCTCCCACGGCAGCCGGAACCGCTTGTTGTGCCGCTCGCCGCCCGGGATCCGGTAGTGCACGTGGAAGTGCACCATGCGGTTGGTCTCACGGTCGATGCCGAGGAAGTCCTCGAGGCCGATGTCGTTGCGGGCGTTCGCGACGCGGCCGCGCCGGCAGCCGAGCTGGGCGAAGATGCCGTAGGCGTCGTCGATCGCGACCGGGTCCACGAGGATGTCGAGGTCGGTGTCCGCGGTGAGCGCGGCATCGAGATGGTCGTTGCTCTTCCAGTGGCAGTACTCGACGCCCTGCTCGTCGAACCGGCGGAGGACCTCCGCGACGAGACTCATACCGGAACCTCCACTCGATCCACGTCCTCGGTCCCGCGGCGACCCCGCACGACGTCCCACAGCCACTGCCCGTCCCGGCCCAGCACGAAGGCCGGCCGGACGAGGAAGCACACCCCCAGCACGGCGAGCGCAGCGAGCGCCCCGCCCGCGAGGGTGACGAGGTTGCCCGCACCCGCCTGGCGCAGCGCCAGCACCGCCGGGACCGCGCCGAGCGCCGTCAGCGCGGCGAGCAGCAGTCCCCGACCCTGGCGGTAGAAGAACTGGGCCCAGGTGATGGGCGCGGTCTTCAGGCTCAGCTGCGCCATCAGCAGATAGTTCAGGACGATCGCACCCGTGACCCCGACGGCGACCCAGTTGAGGCTGTCGTACTGGCTCCCGACGAACGCACCGATGACGACGGCGACCGCGTAGACGGCCTGGCGGAACGCACGCTGGTAGACGGTGCCCATCGCCCGCGCCAGGGAGTCGCTGATCTTGTAGCTCGTGCGGAAGAGCAGGCCGGCCGAGAAGATCTGGAACGGCACGATGACGTCGTCCCACTTCTTCCCCCCGCCGAGCAGCAGGTGGATGATCTCGGGCCCGAGCAGCACCGCGAGCACCGATCCGGGGATCGTGAGCATGGAGACGAGCGCCACCCCACGGAGGTACGAGCTCGCCACCCGGCGCAGATCGTTCTGGAACCGCGAGATCACCGGGAAGATCACGCGGTCCATCACCTGCCCGAGCAGCTGGGCAGGTACGACGGCGAGCTGGTAGGCGTTCTTGTACGCGCCGAGGGCGCCCTTGCCCATCTGGTTGCCGACCACCGTGTTGTCGCCGTACAGCGCGACGAAGTTGAAGCCGCGCGCGGCGGTCATCCCCCCGGCGTAGACGACGAGGTCGAGGGCCTCGCGCTTGTGGGGCCGCAGCGACTTGGGGTGCCGGCGCCGGAGCAGGAAGATCCCGGTCAGCAGGGCGGCCTGCGCGAGCTGGGCGATCGCGATGGCCCACACGCCGACCCCGGCGAGCACGAGGATCACTCCGACCGCGGCGAAGCCGAAGAAGTACGACACCGTCTCCGCGATCGCGATCGAGCGGAAGTCGAGGTCGCGCTGCAGCAGCGCCTCGGCGATCAGACCCGGCGCCTGGAGGATGAACACGAACGACAGGCCCCGCACGATCGACGGCAGCCCCGGGGAGTGGAAGAAGTCGCCGAGCAGCGGCGCGGTCAGGAACGTCAACGCCGTCATCACCGCACCGGTCAGGAGCGAGAGCGCGAAGGCCGTCCGGATGTGCTCGTCGGTCAGCTGCTCGCGCTGCACCACCGCGGCCGCGAAGCCGGAATCGGTGAACAGCTGCCCCAGGGCGATGATGATGACGGCCGCGCCCACGATGTCGTTGTCGGCGCGCGTGAGGTAGCGCGCGAACACGATGACGACGAGGAACTGGCCGATGCCCTGCGCACCGAATCCCACCCCCGACCACACCATCCCGCCGAGCGCGTGACGGGCGGTGTTCGCGCGGGGTACGGCCGGCGCGTCGTCGGTCACGTGAGCACCCGCTCACGGGGCCCGGTCCGGCGCGCCTGGAGTTCCGCGGCGACCAGCGCGATGGCGAAGAAGATGCCGAGATGTCGGTAGCGGATCGTCTCCCGGAAGATCTCGCCGAAGATGTACGCCAGGATCAGCGCGCGTGCGGCCGATCCGGCCGGGGACATCCGGGCCAGCACGTACCACAGCAACAGCAGACCGGCGAGCCCGATGACCCCCCGTTCGACGAGGTACTGCAGCGCCTCGTTGCTGATGTCCGGACCCTGGGAGTTGAGGGTGAGCCCCCGCACCGAACCCGGACCGGCTCCCCACGGGGTGTCGGGCAGCCGGTCGATCGCCTCCTGCCAGAGTTCGAACCGGACGCCTCCGGAACGGTCGAACCGGTTCGAGTTGAACCCGGTGGTGGTCTGACCGCCGCGCGCGTTGGTGAAGACGAAGAACGCGACGAGGACCAGCAGGATCGCCGGGACGATCGCCATCATGCGCCGGCCGCGCATCAGGTTCTTCGCCTGGTCGATGTGGGTGACGGCGAGGTACCCGAAGCCGATCGCGAGCTGGATCATCGACCCGAACGACCCGGCGGCCAGGACGCCCATGAGCGCCACCACGAAGACCGACAGCTTGATCGACCAGCGGAACGGCGCGCCGGACCAGCACACGAGCCCCAGCGCCAGCAGGTTGCCGGCCATGTTCGGGTTCGGGAACGTCCCCGATGCGCGCAGCTCGTTGCCCCCGGACGTCGCGAGCTGGATCGCCGCGAGGACGATGGCGATGCCCACCGCGCCGTAGCAGAGGCGCACGGCCCGCTCACCGCCGCGCCGGAGGATGTCGACCGCGGCGAGGAAGGTGAGGACGGCGCCGACGTCGCGCACCAGGGTGTTGATCACGAACCCGTGCAGGCCCGAGTAGAACGAGCCGATCAGCGATCCGAGGAGGATCAGGAACACGGGCACGCTGATCTGACGCCAGACATCGCGCGCGCGGAACTCGCCGCGGAGCAGGTGGATGCCGGAGACGGCGATCATCCCGGCGATCACGAGGTCGACGAACGCGAAGCCGCCGCTGTCGTTGCCCTTGCTGCTCTGGGCCCCGCCGAAGCGCGGCCACAGGAACGCGACGAGCACGGTCGCCACGACGATGAGCAGGGTGGAGACGGGGGTGTCGAGCACCGATCCGATCCGGCTCCGGCGCCGGTATCCCTGGTCAGCCAGCACGGCGCGCCTCGCCCACGACGTCACCGATCACCGACCGGTAGGTCGCGTGGATCGTGGTGGGGTGCCACGACGAGAGGTCGGGGCGGCCGGACCGCGACGGCCCCGAGGCGAGCACGTCGGCGACCGCGTCCGCGGCGCCGGCGAGGTCGCCCGGCGCCACGACCCGACCCTCGGCACCGAGCGCGATCATCTCGCGGGCGCCGTCGACCTCGTAGGACACGAACGGCGTGCCGGCGGCGGCGGCCTGCACGAGCACCTGGGGCAGACCCTCGGCGTCGCTCATGAGCACGAGCACGTCGGCGCGCCAGAGCAGCGGCTCGACGGGCTTCACGTAGCCCAGCACGGCGACGTCGGCCGTGAGCCCCGCGGCGGCGACCGCGGCCTCGAGGTCCGGGTGCAGGGGCCCCTCGCCGGCGACCGCGAGGAAGGCGTCGGGCACCGAGCGGCGGACCCGCTCGAGGAGCGGCACGAGATCGAGCGGATGCTTGCGCGGCTCGAGCGCGCCGAGCGCCACGACGACGGGTCGCCCGTCGGGGACGCCGGGGACGCTCGGGACGACGGCCGGGCGCGCCGCGGGGAGCGTGGCGGCGGAGCGGATCACCGTGAGCTTGGCCGCCGGGACGCCGGCACCCTGGAAGCGGCGGGCGAGATCGTCGCCCACCACCACGTACCGGTGCGTCGCCGGCACCAGCGCGCGCTCGACGACGCGGAACACCGCGCTCTCGGCCGGCGAGAACCCGGGCCCGAAGTTGGCCATCGACAGTGAGTGCACGGTCGGGACCCGACAGACGCGGGCCGCGACCCGGCCGACGGCCCCCGCCTTCGACTGGTGGGTCACCACGACGTCCGGACGCACCCGCCGGATCCGCCGGACGAGCTCGGGGACCGCACGCGCGTCGGCCGCGGGACGCAGCGAGCGCACCAGCGTCGGCAGGTGCTCGACGGTGACGCCGAGCTCCCGACGGGCGAGCTCGACGTCGGAGTCGTCACCGACGACGACGAGGTGCTCGTGGTCGTCGAGCGCCGCGACGATGTCGCGGATGCGCTGCTCGGATCCGCCACGGCGGTACCGCGTCACGATGTGGAGCACCCGGAGCTCGGGAGTTCCCATGGTCACCTGCTCAGCCGGTCGAGACTCCGGAAGCGCGGGGGACCACGGTCGGGACGGCGAGACCCGGCTTCGCCGGATCGACGAGGACACCGAGCACGGCACCTCCGACGCGTCGCAGCCGGGCCCCGGCGCGTTCCGCGTCGCGCAGCTTGGTCTCGCCGTGCTGCGCCACCATCACCGTGGCGTCGGCGAGCTCGGCGAGCACGAGGGTCGCCGGCTCGACGGTGGGGGACGCGGCGGCGATCACCACGAACTCGCACTGCTCGGTGAGGCGCCGGAGCACCGCACGGGCCCGTGAGACCGTGAGCTCGTTGACCGAGATGCCGTCGTCGAGCACGCGCAGCCGGCCGCCGGTCTGCTGCTCCTGCACGACCGAGAGCCGGGCGCGCGGGACCGGAGCCTGCAGCTCCTCGGAGTCGTCGTCGTCGACCGCGATCCCGCGGCACGCCGAGTACACGACACGAGCGCCGGACTCGGCGACCGCCTGGGCGATGCGGCGGGCGGTGTCCTCGGGCGCGGCGCCGTCGATCCCGCAGAGCAGCACCACGTTCGGCTTGTTGCGTCCCAGCAGGTGCACGAGCTGCAGCCCGACCTCGTCGACCGTGGTGGCGGCGCCGGTCACGGTGCCGCGTGGGCTCTTGCCCCGGGCGTCGGGCAGCACGCCGAGCACGCGGGCGCCGGCCCGACGCGACTCGCTCGTGTCGCCGCTGTGGAACCGGCCGACGAGCTCCTCCCGACCGTAGATGATCGCGAGCGAGATCAGCAGGATCGCGAGCGACCCGAGGATCGCCCAACTGAGCGGCTTGGGGAAGTCCGGCGAGGTCGGCTTGGTCGCCGTCTCGTAGACCTCGATGCCGCCGTCCGCGGTCAGGGACTGGGTGTTCGCGTTCGTGGCCGCGGTCTGCGTGAGGTTCAGCTGGTTCTGCAGCGCGTCACGCTGGGCGGTGAGCGAGGGCCCGTCGGCACTGTTGGCCGGCAGTTGGTTGATCCTCGCCTGCAGGTCGGTGACCTGCTTCGCCAGGCCGCCGGACCCGTTGCCGTCACCGGTGGCCTGCGCCTGCAGCGCCTTGGCCTGCGCGGCGTACACGCTGCGGACGGCCTCGGAGCGGTGGGCGACCGCGTACGTCGCCGCGGCGTCGGCCGCCTTCTGCGCGATCTCGGGCGTGGTCGCCTGCGCGGTGACCTCGATGAGCGGCGACGCCTCGAGGCCGGTCGCGGTGACCGACTTGAGGTCGCTGTACTGCGCACCCAGCTGCTTCTTGAGGTACGCGTCGAGCCCGGGGGACGCGAGCGTCAGGACGACGGCGCGCTGCTCCTTGGTGAGGTCGACCGACGCGCCCGCCTTGTCGAACAGGCTCTGCTGCGAGTCGGTGATCTTCAGCCACGACGTCGACGAGTAGCGCTTCGGCAGGAGGCCCGTGCCGAAGTAGATCAGCGCGAACGAGACGATGAAGATGAACACGAGCAGGAGGCCGCGTCGACGCAGCACCCGCCCGGCACCGCCCAGACCGAGCTCGAGTCGGGTCGAGCCGCCGAGGGTCTCGAGATTGCGGTCGCGACGGCCGGTGACGGGCGCGACCTCCGCGGACGTGAGGTGGTCGTCGATCACCTCAGTATGCACCACCGTTCGCAGGGTGGAAGACGCGCCGCACGGTGCGGAGCAGGATCGAGAGGTCGCCGCCGAGGCTCTGCCCGAACGTGTACTGCACGTCGAGCGCGACGCGCGTGGCGTACGACACGTCGTTGCGCCCGGACACCTGCCACAGACCGGTCATCCCGGGGCGCGCACTCAGCACGATCGGCATGTACTGGCCGTATCGGCGCATCTCCTCGGTGGTGATCGGCCGGGGACCGACGAGGCTCATCTCGCCACGCAGCACGTTGATCAGCTGCGGCAGCTCGTCGAGCGACGTACGGCGCAGCACTCGCCCGAGGCGGGTGACCCGCGGGTCGTCCTTCAGCTTGTGGGTGAGCGCGAACTCGGTCGCGAGCTCCGGGTCCGACGCCAGCAGCGCGGCCAGCCGGGCGTCCGCGTCCTTCACCATCGTGCGCAGCTTCAGGCAGCCGATCGGCTGGCCGCCGCGTCCGACCCGCACGTGGCGGTAGATCGCCGGACCGCGTGAGGTCATCCGCACGGCGAGTGCGAGCAGACCGAGGAAGGGGGCCCAGAGCGGGGCCGTCAGCACGACCAGCGTGAGGTCGAACGCGCGCTTCGCGCCGTTGCGGGCGGCTCGCGGCACGAGGTGCACCGACGGGAGCGGCTCCTGCACGAGGTCGGCGACGAGCTCGATCGAGCGCGCCTTCTCCTCGATCGTGCGCAGATCGATCTCGACCTCGCCGGTCTCGGCGTCGACCGTGATCACGCCCGGGAGGTCGAGGTCCTGGTCCTCGGCCACGGGACGGAGCGACGCAGCCGACCGGAGCCGGGCACGACGACGCCGCGACCGCTCGGTGAGCTGAAGGTCCAGCTCGGGATACACCCCGCTCGCCATCAGAGCCTCCCCGCCCCGTTCATCCCATTCGTCCGGTTACGGACCAGCGCCGCGCGTCCCCTCGAAAAACTCCAGCGGGCTCGACGGCGATCCGTGCCGGTTGCGAATTCGTCCGATTTTACGGGCTCTGCTACCACCCGAAGCGGATACGAAGCTACCAGTCGGAATCGGACACGACAACCAATTCGGTTCAGATTGAGTCGGGAGACCCATTCAAGGCATCATGGGTTCCCCGCCGATAGGTAGGTCGCACGACCCACCCCGCGCCGCCGGCCGTCCCACACCACCGGGCCAGCTGGGACCGACGGCGCCGACCGAGCGAAGGAGCTGCGAGATCCATGCCGTCGAAGCACCGCTTCCGAATCCTGGCCGCCCTGGGCCTGACGACCGTGACCGCGATCGCCGTCGTCCCCCAGACCGCGGGCGCCACGCTGCCGGCCCACCACCGGCACCACCACAAGCACCACCACAAGCACCACCACAAGCACCATCACCAGGACGAGCGGACGCCCGGCACGACGACGACCAGCACCACCACCCGCCCCGTGGTGAAGACCCCTCCGCCGCCCCCGCCGCCGACCGACCCCACGACGACGACGACCACGACGACGCGGCCCGTGACACCGCCGCCGCCCCCGCCGCCCCCGCCGCCGGTGAAGACCGGCACCGCGTGCCTCGGCCAGGCACCGCAGACCAAGGTGCAGGGCAAGCAGTCGGGCCAGTTCCGGCCCAACGCGTCCGGCCACGTCACCTACGACGCCCGGACCGCCGGCTGGCCCGGCGTCGACAACTGGCCGGTCTCGATCACCGGGAGCGGCAGCGTCTGCTGGAGCGGCGGCGCGATCGCCGGGAACTGGCCGGCCAGCACGCCGTGGACCACGTTCCACCACACCGGTGCCTTCAACTGGGCGAATCCGGACGCAGTGGTCGAGGACGTCGCGGTCTACAACTACGGCGACGCGTTCAACGCCCGTGAGGGTGCGACCAACTGGACCGTGCGCGGTGTGCACGCGTCGTTCATCCACGACGACTGCCTCCAGGACGACTATCTCGGCTCCGGCGTCATCGAGGACTCGCTCTTCGACGGCTGCTACGTCGGGGTCTCGACCCGCCCGTCGGCGTCGAACTCCCGCTCGAACGGCCGGGGCAACACGCTCACGATGAACGACTCGCTGCTGTGGCTCCAGCCGATGCCCACCGTGTACAAGGGCCCGGCACCCGGCACCGGCGGGTTCTTCAAGTGGGACGACACCGGTCGCTCGCCGAAGCTGTCGCTGCACGGCAACGTCTTCCGGGCCGACCAGGCGCCGAACCACGGCACCCTCGCGCTCCCGGCGGGCTACAACGTCTCGTGCTCGAACAACACGATCGTCTGGACCGGCCCGGGTGCGTTCCCGGAGGCGTCGTCCTGGCTGTCGAAGTGCCCGGACACGCGGATCGTGACGACCCGGAGCACGTGGAACAACGCGGTGGCCGCCTGGACCGCCACGCACTGATCCTCCTCACGCCCGACGCGCACGCGTCCCGGTCCGCTCCGGACCGGGGCGCGTGTGCGCGTAGGTCGCGCTGCTCATTCGTGCACGTCACGGGTTCCTGACCGATTCGCCCGGTATAGGGTCGAGGGCGCGGACGCGCGGCAGACGGGCCACCACGAAGGAGCGCGAGGTCTCGATGGGTACGCCGGGTGGCACGAACGGACGGCACGTCGTGGTGACGGGTGCGGGCGGCTTCGTCGGCAGCCATCTCGTCGACACGCTGCTCGCGCGCGGCGACACCGTCACCGGGGTCGACTGCTTCACGCCGTACTACGACCCCGAGGCCAAGCGGGCGAACCTCGCCGAGGCGCTCGCCCGGCCCGGGTTCCGGCTCGTCGAGGCGGACCTGCGCGACGTCGAGCTCACCGCGATCCTCGACGGCGCGGACGCGGTGTTCCACCAGGCCGCGCAGCCCGGCGTCCGGCTCTCGTGGTCCGACGGCTTCGGCGAGTACGCGACGCACAACGTCCTCGCCACCCAGCGCCTGCTCGAGGCGGCGCGCGACACCGAGGTCCGGCGGGTGGTCTACGCGTCCTCGTCGTCGGTCTACGGCAACCAGGAGCGCTACCCCACCGTGGAGACGGACCTGCCGCGGCCCTACAGCCCGTACGGCGTCACCAAGCTGGCGGCCGAGCACCTCTGCGGCCTGTACGCGGAGAACTGGGGCGTGTCCACGGTGGCGCTGCGGTACTTCACCGTCTTCGGACCGCGCCAGCGGCCCGACATGTCGATCCACCGCCTGTGCGAGGCCGCGCTCACCGGTGGGACGTTCCCGCGCTTCGGCGACGGCGAGCAGGTACGCGAGTTCACCTACGTGGCCGACATCGTCGCGGCGAACCTCGCGGCGGCGGACGCTGACGTCGCGCCCGGAACCGTGGTCAACATCGCCGGTGGGGGCGAGATCCTGCTCAACCAGCTCATCGCGATGGTCGGCGAGCTCGCCGCCACCGAGGTCGCCATCGAGAACCACCCCGCCCAGGCGGGCGACGCGAAGCGCAACGGCGGCGCCACCGACCGCGCCCGGGCGCTGCTCGGATGGGAGCCGCAGGTGGGCCTGCGCGACGGCGTGGCCGCCCAGCTCGCCTGGCACCGCTCCCGCGTCCTCGTCTGATCCTCGGCGTTCACGCCGGAGACCGTGGAGTGGCCGGGACCGGCGTCGATCCGGTGACCTCGCGCTTTTCAGGCGCGCGCTCTGCCAACTGAGCTACCCGGCCGGGTGGTTCCGGTCGACGACCGGAACCGGCGGTCCTGACGGGATTTGAACCCGCGGCCTCCGCCTTGACAGGGCGGCGTGCACTCCAAACTGCACCACAGGACCGAGCTGGAACGCCGTCACCGACGTGCCGTGCCCCCAGGGGAGTTCGAATCCCCGTTACCGCCTTGAAAGGGCGGCGTCCTAGGCCACTAGACGATGGGGGCTCGTCTCTCCTCCGAGAGGGAGGGAACTCTAGCAGCGCGCCCCACCGTGACTTGCGGTCGGGAACGGGCCCCGACCGCGAGCTCAGAGGTCCTGGTGCTCTTCGACCTTCTCGAGGAACTGGCGGATCTCCGACGCGCGGAAGCGGCGGTGGCCGCCGAGCGTGCGGATCGCCGAGATCTTTCCGGCGCGCGCCCACCGGGTGACGGTCTTGGGGTTGACCCGGAACATCGCCGCGACCTCGGAGGGGGTGAGGAGCGCGTCGTCTTCGGGGATTCCCTGCATGTCTGCCTCCGGTCGATTGGGCGAGTGGATCGCTGGGGGACAGCTCCCCGGATCCGTCCGGTTCGGTCGCTGGAGCGTACTTGGTCCGTTCCGTCAGGCCGCGGACCCACGGACCGGTCCGATGGGACGCCGCTCGACGTAGGTCGAGAGTACCAGGGACCGCCGAATTTTGGGCTGATACCGGCCAATCCGGCCGGCCGCCCGCGAGGTGCGTCCCCGTACACTGAGGCCGCATGACGGTGGTGGCGGTCGCGAACCAGAAGGGTGGCGTCGGCAAGACGACGACCACCCATTCCCTCGGCGAGGCGCTGGCGACCGACGGCGCCCGCGTGCTGCTCGTCGACCTCGATCCGCAGGCGTGCCTCACCTACGCCACCGGCCTCGACCCCGAGACGCTCGAACGGTCGGTGCACGACGTGCTCCTCGGCCGGGCGGACGCCGAGTCGGTGATCGTCGACGCCGGGCGCTGCCGGCTCCTGCCGGCGACCATCGACCTCGCCGGCGCCGAGGTCGTGCTCGCCACCAAGGTCGGGCGGGAGCACGCCCTGGCCCGGGGCCTCGCCCCGGTCGTCGATCGCTACGACCTCGTGCTCGTCGACTGCCCGCCCTCGCTCGGCATCCTCACGATCAACGGGCTGACGGCGGCCGACGCGGTCGTGATCCCGCTCCAGTGCGAGACCCTGAGCCACCGGGGCGTGGGCCAGCTGCTCGAGACGGTCGCCGACGTGCGGGCGTACACCAAGCCCGACCTCGCGGTGCTCGGCGCGGTCGCCACGATGTTCGACTCGCGCAGCCGCCACCCGAGGGAGATCGCCGCCGACGTCGCCGAGCGGTACGGCCTGCCGGTGCTGGAGCCGCCGGTGCCCCGCAGCATCCGGTTCGCGGAGGCGCCCTCCACGGGCCGCTCGATCCTCGACCACGCGCCATCGTCCACCGGGGCGCGCGCCTACCGGGAGCTGGCGGCCCGCGTCCGCGAGGTGCTCGCCGCGTGAGCGGTCGCGCACCCGACGGGAGGGCGGCGCTGTTCTCCGCCGCGCTGCGCACGCCGATGACCCTCGTGCTCGAGTGCTCGGACTGCCGGGCCCGGTCGCGAGTCTCCTACGTCGAGCTGGCCCGGCGGTCGATGCCGACCCCGGTGTGGCTGCCGTGGCGACGGCACCCGCGCCTCGCGCGCTGCCCGGCGTGCGAGCAGCGGACCTGGCTCGCCGAGCACTGGCTCGACTGAGCCGCCCGCTCAGTCGCGCGTGAGGACGACGTTCCCGTCGCCCGCGGTGACCTCACCGATCATCCAGGCGTCGATGCCCGCGGCGCGCACGACGTCGATCGCCGCGGCCGCGTCGGCCGGCGGCACGACCGCCACCATCCCGACGCCGAGGTTGAACACGTGCTCCATCTCGGCGTCGGCCACGGACCCGGCGCGCTGCACCTCGGCGAAGATCCGCGGCTCGCGCCACGAGCCACGCGTGATGCGCGCGTCGCAGCCGGGCGGCAGCACGCGGTTCACGTTGCCGGGCAGACCGCCGCCCGTGATGTGCGCGAAGGCGTGCACGTCGACGGCCGCACGCAGCGAGAGCAACGTCGGCGCGTAGATCACGCTCGGGCGCAGCAGCTCGTCGGCGAGGGTGGTGTCGGCGCCGTCCCACGCGGGCTCGTCGAGCGCGCGGCCGGCACGGTCGAGCAGCGCGCGGCGGGCGAGCGTGTAGCCGTTGCACCGGAGTCCCGGACTCTCGATGCCGACGATCACGTCACCGGGCGCGACCTCGCGCGGCAGGATCGTGCGTCGCTCGACCGCGCCGACCACGAACCCGACGAGGTCGAACTCGCCCGGCGCCATGACGTCGGCGTGCTCGGACATCTCGCCGCCGAGCAGCGCGCAGCCCGCCTCGCGGCACCCGGCTGCCACGCCCGAGACGATGGTGGCCGCGACGTCGGGATCGAGCCTGCCCATCGAGAGGTAGTCGAAGAAGAACAGGGGGGTCGCGCCCTGCGCGGCGATGTCGTCGGCGGTGCCGACGAGGTCGATGCCGATGGTGTCGTAGCGACCGGTGGTCCACGCGAGCACGGACTTGGTGCCGACGCCGTCGGTCGAGGACACCAGCACCGGATCGTCCATCTCGATCGCCGCCAGGTCGAAGAGCCCGCCGAAGCCGCCGATCGCGCCCATGACCCCGGGCCGGTGGGTGGACTCCGCGTGCTTCTTGATCAGCTCGACCGCGCGGTCGCCGGCCTCGATGTCGACGCCGGCCGCGGCGTAGGTGAGGCCGTCCTCGCTCACGAACGGGAGGTGGTCAGATCGACGACGGTCGGCTCGAGCACCGATTTCGCGTCCGTCGTCGTGAGATCGACGGGCACCGGGTACTCACCGGAGAGGCACGCGGTGCAGAACGCGGTGGGCGCCGCGTGGGTGGCGCGGGTCAGCCGGTCGAGCTCGAGGTAGGCGAGCGAGTCGACCCCGAGGTACTCGCGGATCTCGCCCACGGACAGGTCGGCGGCGAGCAGCTCGCCGCGCCGGCCGGTGTCCATCCCGTAGAAGCACGGGTTGCGGTACGGCGGCGACGAGACGCGGAAGTGCACCTCGGCGGCCCCGGCCTCGCGCAGCATCGCCACGACCTGGCGCGTGGTCGTGCCCCGCACGATCGAGTCGTCGACGACGACGAGGCGCTTGCCCCGGATGTTCTCGGGCAGCGGGTTGAGCTTCATGCGCACCCCGACCCCGCGCTGGCTCTGGCTCGGCTGGATGAAGGTCCGCCCGACGTAGCGGTTCTTCACCAGCCCGTCGCCGTAGGGGATCCCGGACGCCCGCGCGTAGCCCTGGGCGGCCGGGATGCCCGACTCGGGCACCGGCATGACCATGTCGGCCTCGATCGGCGCCTGGCGGGCGAGCTCCTCCCCCATCCGCTGGCGGGCGGCGTGGACGCTCTGCCCGTAGAGGCGGGTGTCGGGCCGCGAGAAGTAGACGAACTCGAAGAGGCACAGCCCGGGCTGGGGCGTCGCGTACTGGTGCTCACGGCGCAGTCCGGTGGCGTCGATCACGACCATCTCGCCCGGGTTCACGTCGCGCACGTAGTGGGCACCGACGATGTCGAGCGCCGCCGACTCGCTCGCCAGGATCCAACCGCCGCCGTCGACCCGCCCGAGGACCAGGGGCCAGAACCCGTGCGGGTCGCGGACCCCGATGAGCCGGCTGTCGTCCATCAGCACGAACGAGAACCCGCCCTGCAGCGTCGGCAGCACCTTCTCCAGCGCGACCTCGAGGTCCCGCCCGTCCGAGCGCGGCTCCTCCGGCCACTCCCGTGCGATCAGCTCGGCGACGAGCGCGGAATCGGTGGTCGAGTCGAACTCGGTCTCGGCCGCGGTCATGCCGGGGAGCATCCCGAGCGTCCCCGCGAGCTGCGCGGTGTTCGTGAGGTTGCCGTTGTGTCCCAGGGCGAAGCCGGCGTCACCGACCGACCGGTAGATCGGCTGGGCGTTCTGCCACGAGGACGAGCCGGTCGTGGAGTAGCGGTTGTGGCCGATCGCGAGGTGACCCCGGAACGAGGCGAGCCGGCGCTCGTCGAACACCTGCGTGACGAGGCCCATGTCCTTCATCACCGTGATCGTGTCGCCGTCGCTGACCGCGATCCCCGCCGACTCCTGCCCGCGGTGCTGGAGCGCGAAGAGACCCAGGTACGCGAGATGGGCGACGGACTCGCCCGGGGCGTAGATGCCGAAGACCCCGCAGGCGTGCCCGATGGACGGTCCGGTGGAATCCGCCGTGAGCATCGGCCCAAGTATCGCAGAGCCGCGACCGCTCGTCGGACTCCGCTGCGGGTCAGGCCCGGACGGCTCCCATGATCCCGGGCAACGCGTCCCGGTGGGCGTGGGTCGCCGCGTCGAGGTCGACGGCGAAGGCCCCCTCGGCGACCAGCCGGTCCCCGCCCGCGCGCCCGACCACCTCGGCCGGCACCCCGGCCGTCGCCGCCCGGGCGAGCACGGCGGCCACCCGGGCGGGGTCGAGCGCCAGCACCACCCGGGACGTCGTCTCGGAGAAGCAGCCGAGCGCGTCCCCGATCGCCACGGTGAAGCCGACCCCGCCCGCGATCGCCATCTCGGCGAGCGCGACCGCGAGGCCGCCGGCGGAGCAGTCGTGGATGCCGGCGGGGACCCGCTCGCGCACGAGGTCGGCGACGAGTCCGTGGAGCGCGACCGCGGCGTCGAGGTCCGCGGCCGGGGGCGCGCCCTCGCGCAGACCGTGCATCGTGGCCCACGAGGAGCCGCCGAGCTCGGGCGCGGTCGCGCCGAGTACGACGATCGCCTCGCCGTCGGCGAGGCGCGCCACCGGCGGCGCGTCCGTCAACTCGTCGATCAGCCCGATGACCCCGACGACCGGGGTCGGGTCGATGTCGGCGCCCCGGCTCTCGTTGTAGAAGCTCACGTTGCCGCCGATGACCGGGAGCCCGAGCGCGACGCACGCCTCGCTCATCCCGTCCACGACCTCGGAGAACTGCCACATCACCTCGGCGTGCTCGGGATTGCCGAAGTTCAGGCAGTTGACCAGGGCCCTCGGGGCCGCGCCCGTGCAGGCGACGTTGCGCGCGGCCTCGAGGACCGCGAGCCGGCCGCCCGTCCGCGGCTCGAGCGCGCAGAAGCGGGCCGGACCGTCGACCGAGATCGCGAGCGCGCGCGGTGCGGCCTCGCGGAGGCGCAGCACGGTGGCGTCGCCACCGGGCCCGACGACCGTGTTGAGGAAGAGCTGGTGGTCGTACTGGCGGTACACCCAGGCCGGGTCGGCGATGTTCGGCGACGCGAGCAGCGCGAGCAGCTCGCCGCCGAGGTCCGTTCCGGCGGGGAACCGACCGGCCAGCTCGACCGCCGGATCACGCGCGAGGCGCGCCTCGTGGTCGGCCGGCGGCGCGAGCCGACGGTGGTACACGGGTCCGTCACCGAGGCTGCCGATCGGGACGTCGGCGATCGGCTCCCGGTCCGACGACACCGCCGGCGGGTCGTCGCCGATCGGCGGGGGCGGGTTCTCGCCGGGCACGCCGATCGCGTCGAACAGCCCGTCGTAGACCCGGAAGCGGCCCGTGTCGGTGACCCGGCCGATGACCGACGCCCGGATCTCCCAGCGCGCGCACAGCGCGAGCACCTCGTCGAGGTTCGCGGGCGTGACGATCGCGAGCATCCGCTCCTGGCTCTCCGAGGTGAGCATCTCCACCGGGTTCATGCCCGGCTCGCGGTGGGGCGCCCGCGCGACGTCGACGTCCATGCCGGCACCGGTCTTGGCCGCGGTCTCGCTCGCCGCGCACGAGATGCCGGCGGCGCCGAGGTCCTGCACCCCGATCGCGAGACCGGCGTCGAGCAGCGCGAGGCACGCCTCGATGAGCTTCTTCTCCTCGAACGGATCGCCGACCTGCACCGACGGGCGCTTGGCCTCGCTGCCCTCCTCGAAGCCCGCCGACGCGAGGACGCTCGCGCCGCCGATGCCGTCGCGTCCGGTCGACGCGCCGAGCAGCACCGCGAGGTTGCCCACCCCCTCGGCCCGGGCGAGCACGAGGCGGTCGACCGGCAGCGTGCCGAGGCAGAAGACGTTGACGAGCGGGTTGTCGCGGTAGCACTCGTCGAAGACCAGCTCGCCGCCGACCGTCGGCACGCCGACCGCGTTGCCGTAGCCGCTGATCCCGCTGACCACGCCCTCGAAGAGGTACCGCGTCCTCGGGTCGTCGAGCGGCCCGAAGCGCAGCGGATCCATCAGCGCGATCGGGCGGGCCCCCATCGAGAAGATGTCGCGGATGATGCCGCCGACCCCGGTCGCCGCCCCCTGGTACGGCTCGACCGCGGACGGGTGGTTGTGGCTCTCGATGCGGACCGCGACCGCGACGCCGTCCCCGACGTCGATCACGCCTGCGCCCTCGCCGGGCCCCACGAGCACCCACGGCGCCTCGGTCGGGAACCGCCCGAGGTGCGGCCGCGAGGACTTGTACGAGCAGTGCTCCGACCACATCACCGAGTACATCGCGAGCTCGAGGTGGGTCGGCTCCCGGCCGAGCTCGTCGATCACCGCCGCGAGCTCGTCGTCGGTCATGCCCAGCTGTCGATGCAGGGGTTGCTCCGCCACGGAGGCGAGCCTACCGACGCGCCTCGCGGATCACGCGACCGGCGTGACGGCCGCGGGCCGCACCGAGCGGATGCGGACGCGCACGCCGCCGCGCGGCCAGACGCTCGCGATCCCGGTGCCGGTGGGCGGCGCCGGATCGAGCAGGTCGGCGTCGACGCGCCGGGCGAACTGGGCGAGCAGCACGCCGAGCTCGGTGGTGGCGAGCACGAGCCCGAGACAGCGGCGCGGCCCTCCGCCGAACGCGACGCTCGCCGCCGGACCCGGGTCCTCGCGGTCGGGATCACCGTCGATCCAGCGTCCGGGCCGGAACGCCGCGGGGTCGCGCCACACGCGCGGGTCCCGACCCGTCAGGTACGCGCTGTACAGCACCATGGTCCCCGCCGGGATGCGGTGGCCGCGGAACTCGAGGTCACGCAGCACCGTGCGCGGCGCGACCACGCCCGGCGGGTCGAGGCGCAGCGTCTCCTGCACCACGCCGTGGAGGTACCGCAGCGACCGCAGGTGCTCGTAGGTGAGCGGCGCGTCGCCCACGACCGCGTCGAGCTCGGCCCGCAGATCGGCGAGGACCCCGGGCTCCCGCAGCAGTCGGTCGATCGCCCAGGCGAAGGCCGCGCTCGTGGTGTCGTAGCCCGCCGCGATCAGGCTCACGATCTGGTCACGGAGCTCGGCCCGGGTCAGTCCGACCCCGTCCTCGTCACGCGCGGCGAGGAGCTCGGTCAGGACGTCGTCGCCGTCCTCGCCGGGCCCGGCGCCGTTCCCGCTGCGTCGGTCGATCTCGGCGTCGATCACCCGGTCGGCGGCGGCGCGTGCGGCGAGCGCCCGGCGGTAGCCGCTGCCGCGCCAGGGCAGCTTGACCTGGCGCTGCGGCGGGCGGTTCACGAAGTCGAAGGCGGGCTCGAGCAGGTCACCGAACTCGTCGGCGCGCTGCTGCAGCTCCGCCCCGAACAGTGCCAGGACCACCGTGCGGCGGATCGTGCGGCGGAACACGGCGTAGGCGTCGATCTCGGAAGCGCGGGCGAGCTCGTCGATCGTGCGGTCGGCCTCGTCGCGCATCAACGTGACGTAGCCGTCGATCCGCCGGCGGTGGAAGCCCGGCTGCACCATGCGCCGGCGCCGGTCGTGCGGCGCGCCGTCGGTGACCACCAGTGCCGTCGGCCCGTCGACCGGGACCAGTGCCTGCATGGCGCTGCCCCACTCGAACCACTCGGGGTGCTCGCTCAGGATCAGCGCGTTGGCGTCCGGGCCGAACAGCCCGACGATCCGCTTCGGCGCGGGGAGCAGCTGCACGACGTCGCCGTGCTCGCGCTGCAGGTCGGTCAACGCCTGGCGCGGGTCGCGAGTCGAAGCCCGGGCGAACCGCGCGAGTGCGATCGGGTTGCGGGGTCCGGGGAGCGCCATGGGACTATGGTAAGTGTTCACTTACCGCGATGCCAGTGGCGATCCGGAGACCCATGTCACCCACGACCCCCGCCCCGCCGACGACCCGGGACCGCATCCTCACCGAGTCGATGCGCCTGTTCGCGGCCCGGGGTTTCGACGCCACGTCGATCACGATGATCGAGGCGGCGAGCGGGCTCTCTCCCGGGAGTGGTGGCGTCTACAAGCACTTCCCGAGCAAGCGGGCGATCCTCGAAGCCGGCATCGTCGGGGCCACCGGATCGACCCGGGCGGCCCGGGCGAACTCCGCATATCCCGACGGCGCGCCGCTACCGGATGCGCTCGCCCAGATCGTCGATTTCGGCCTGGCCGAGCTGGCGAGACAACGGGACCTGATCCGCATCCTCTTCCGCGAGCTCGACCCCTATCCGGAGCTGTTGCGGGACCTCCGGGACCGCTACGTCCAGGAGTCGTACCAGGCCCTCGCCGCCTGGATCCGGAGCGGTCAGCGGGCCGGGGCGGTCCGTCCCGACGCCGATCCGCTCGCCACCGCCGTGGTGCTGATGGGCGCGTTCGTGAACGTCCGGGTGCTCGAGACCTTCCTCGGGGAACGGCCCGGCCGCCTCGCCATCAGGAGATTCCGCCGCGAATGGATCGACCTCGCATCACGCGCGCTCCGGGTCTGATATCCGCAAATGTCGCACTCCGATGAGTTCAAATCGGACCGCCGACCGTTACCATTCGCCGCAGCGGGATTCATCGGATCCGCCCCCCAACCGCAGGAGCAGACCGTGCCGGCACGCAAGACCAAGATGACCGACGAGCACAAGCAGGCCCTCGCCGAAGGACGCGAGATCGGTCGCGCGGTCAAGGCCTATCTGGAGGCCCTCGAGCAGCACAAACCGCGCCGGGGTCGTAAGCGCACCACCGACTCGATCAACAAGCGTCTCGGCGCGATCAACGACGCACTGCCGGACGCGTCGCCCATCAAGAAGGTCGAGCTCATCCAGGAGCGTCGGGACCTCGAGGTCGAGCTCGCGACCATCGGCACGAAGGTCGACATCTCCGGCCTCGAGAAGGACTTCGTGAAGTCGGCGAAGACGTACTCCGAGCGCAAGGGGATCGGCTACAGCACCTGGCGTGAGGTGGGGGTCCCCGCCGACGTGCTGAAGAAGGCCGGGATCACGCGCGGCGCGTAGCGCGATCCTTCGCGCTAGCTGCCGAACTCGTAGCCGACGTCGGGTGCGCCCAGCACCGGCACGTAGGTGATGCCGGCGCCCGCGAGGCGCCCGCCCAGCTCACCGCCGCGGTCCAGCAGCAGCGACACCGCGACGATCGGGCAGTCCATCTCCTGCACCGCGGGCAGCGCCTCGAACAGCGCCTTGCCCGTGGTCGCGGTGTCCTCCACGATGAGCACACGTTGGCCGGCCTCGAGCACCCCGGCGATGCGGCCACCGACGCCGTGGTCCTTGGCCTCCTTGCGGATGGCGAACGACGGCTTGCCGGTGACCATCGCGACCGCGATCGCCACGGGCACCGCGCCCACCACCGGGCCGCCGACCGCGTCGTAGTCGTCGGGCCCCACGCCGGCCTCGGCCAGCGCGTCGACGATCGCGTCGCCGACGATCTGGAGGCAGTCGCCCCGGAAGCTGACCTGGCGCCCGTCGAGGTACCAGCGCGACACCCGGCCCGAGTTGAGCGTGAACTCGCCCTCGCGGATCGCGTGCCGGAGCAGCACCGTGGCGAGCGCCTGCTGCGCGGGGCGCAACGTCACGCGGCCACCGTCGCCGACGCCAGCAGCGACCGCAGCATCACCAGCCCGTCGGCCGACCCGAGCAACGGGTCCGATGCGCGCTCGGGGTGGGGCATCAGACCGACGACGTTGCGCCCCTCGTTGCAGATGCCGGCGATGTCGTCGAGCGCGCCGTTGGGATTGTCGACGTAGCGCACGACGACCCGCTCCTCCGCCCGGAGCGCGTCGAGCGTGCGCTCGTCGCACACGTAGTTCCCCTCGAAGTGGTTGACCGGGATCCGCAGGATCCGGCCGACCGTCGCCTGGTTCGTCAGCACCGTGGTCACGGTCTCGACCCGGAGGTCGACCGGCCGGCACACGAACTTGAGCCCGGCGTTCTTCTGCAGCGCGCCCGGGAGCAGGCCCGCCTCGGTGAGCACCTGGAAGCCGTTGCAGATCCCGACGACGGGACCACCGGCCCGGGCGTGCTCGGCGACGACGTCCATCACCGGCGAGAACCGGGCGATCGCGCCGGCCCGCAGGTAGTCGCCGTGGGCGAAGCCGCCCGGGACCACGACGACGTCCACGCCGTGGAGCGTGCGGTCGGCGTGGAAGAGCAGCTCGGCGCGGGCGCCCAGGTCCTCGACCGCGTGCAGGATGTCGAGCTCGCAGTTGGTGCCCGGGAACTGCACGACGCCGACGCGTACCGACATCTAGGAACCCTCGACCGAGATGGTGAAGGCCTCGATCACCGGGTTGGCGAGGAGCCGGTGGCACATCTCGTCGACCTGGGAGCGGGCGGCGTCGGCGGACTCCGCGTCGACCACCAGCCGGATGGTCTTGCCCACCTTCACCTGGCTCACGTTCGTGTAGCCGAGCGCCGGGAGCGCCCGGTCGATGGTGGCGCCCTGCGGGTCCAGGATCCCCGGCAGGTGGGTGATGTCGACGGTGGCGGTGAAGCTCGGCATCGGCTCCGACCCTACCCCGCGAGGATGTGGGACCTCGGGCCGGAACCGCGTGTCACGCGCCTCCGTACCAGTCCGCGAACCGCAGACCCGTGATCCGCTCGTACGCCTCGACGTACCGCGCGCGCGTCCCGGCCACGACCTCCGGCGGCACGGCGGGCGCGGGCGGGGTCTGGTCCCAACCGATCGCGAGGTAGTGGTCGCGCACGTACTGCTTGTCGAAGCTCGGAGGTGAGCCGCCCGGCGCGTAGTCCTCGGCCGGCCAGTATCGCGAGGAGTCGGGCGTCATCACCTCGTCGATGAGGAGCAGCTCGCCGCCGGCGGTGGTCCCGAACTCGAACTTGGTGTCGGCGAGGATGATGCCTTTCGCCGCCGCGTGCTCCGCGCCGCGTGCGTAGATGGCCAGCGTGGCGTCGCGCACCTGCTCGAACACCGCGTCGCCCACGAGCGCCACCGCCTCGGCGTCGGTCATCGGCCGGTCGTGGCCCGTGTCGGCCTTCGTGGTCGGGGTGAACAGCGGCTCGGGCAGTGCCTCGGCCTCCCGCATGCCGGCGGGCATCGGCCGGCCCTGCACGGTGCCGTGCTCGCGGTACTCCTTCCAGGCGCCGCCGAAGAGGTAGCCACGGGCGATGCACTCCATCAGGACCGGCGTGGTGCGGCGCACGAGCATCGCCCGGCCGTCGGCGTCGGGCCGGGCGCCCGCCGGGAAGTCCACCGGGTCCACCGAGACCACGTGGTTGGGGAGCAGGTCGGCGGTGCGTTCGAACCAGAAGGCCGAGATCGCGGTGAGGACCCGGCCCTTGTCCGGGATGGGGTTCGGCAGCACGACGTCGAAGACCGAGACCCGGTCGGAGGCGACCATGAGCAGCCGGTCGTCGCCCGCGTCGTAGAGGTCACGGACCTTGCCCGAGTAGACCAGGTGCGGCAGCGAGATGGACATGGCGTCTCCTCCCCCGGGCTCAGCCGGTGGTCGCGTCGAGAACCTCGAAGGTGCGGCCGACGTTGGCGACGGCCCGTCCGAGATCGAAACAGGCGGTCAGCTGCGCATCGTCGAGTGCCGCCGTGAGGTCCGGGTCCTCCCGCAGCACGTCGACGAACGGGCGGCGCTCGTCCCACGTCCTCATCGCGTTGCGCTGCACGATGCGGTAGGCGTCGTCACGCGACTTCCCGGCCTCGACGAGGGCGAGCAGCACGGGCTGGCTGAACACCAGGCCGTAGCTCGCGTCGAGGTTCTCGAGCATGCGGTCCGGATACACGTGCATGCCCTCGATGATCGAGCGCATCTTCACCAGCAGGTAGTACGCGAGCAGGCAGGCGTCGGGGAGGACCACCCGTTCGACCGAGGAGTGCGAGATGTCGCGCTCGTGCCAGAGCGCGACGTTCTCCATGCCGGCCATGAGATCCGCTCGCAGGACCCGGGCGAGGCCGCAGAGCTGCTCGCACTTCACCGGGTTGCGCTTGTGCGGCATCGCGGAGGAGCCCTTCTGCTTCCCGGCCCGGAACGGCTCCTCGACCTCGCGCACCTCGGTGCGTTGGAGGTGACGGATCTCGAGCGCGCACTGCTCGACCGTCGCGCCGGCCGACGCGCACGCGTAGAGCAGCTCGGCGTGACGGTCCCGAGCCAGCACCTGCGTGGCCGGCACCGGTGTGAGGCCGAGCGCGCCGCACACGTACTGCTCGATGGACGGATCGACGTTGGAGTAGGTCCCGACCGCGCCCGACAGCTTGCCGACCGCGATCCCCGCACGGGCGCGCCGCAGGCGCTCGACGTCGCGCCGGACCTGGAGCGCCCACAGCGCCAGCTTCACGCCGAACGTGGTCGGCTCGGCGTGGATCCCGTGGGTGCGACCCACCATCGGGGTGTCGCGGTACGCGTGCGCCTGCGCGGTGAGCGCAACGTCGAGCTGCTCGGCCGCGTCGATCAGCAGGTCCGCCGCCCGGGTGAGCTGGAGCGCCAGCGCGGTGTCGACGACGTCGCTCGAGGTGAGTCCGTAGTGCACCCACGCGCCCTCGGGCTGACCGACGCGCTCCTGCACCACGTCGACGAACGCGGCGACGTCGTGCTCGGTGACCAGCTCGCGCTCGTCGATGGCGGCGACGTCGAAGCCGCCGCGCGCCCGCACCGCGACGGCGGCCGCCTTCGGCACCACACCCAGCTGGGCCCACGCCTCGGTCGCGAGGATCTCGACCTCGAGCCAGGCGCCGAACTTCGCCTCGTCGGTGAACAGGGCCGCCATCTCGGGCAGCGAATAACGCGGGATCACAGGATCTCCATGTCGGTCTCGGACGGGAGCAGCGCGAAGCCCTCGGCCACCGCGGCGGACCGCAGGCGACGATCGAAGGTGGCGAACGTGTCGCAGAACTCGAGTGAGGCACGCGCCGCCACTGCGGAGGCGAGCTGGATCGCGTCACCGGTCCGCAGGTCGTGGCGCGGGAGGAGCGCCGCGGCACGAGCGAGCACCTCGGGACGGAGCTGCACCGCTGCGTACCTGGGCGGCTGGTAGGTCCCCCCGCGCAGGTCGTAGTCGAACGCCGACACGAGCACGCTCGCGTCCGGAGCCGACAGCTCGCCGGCACGGTGCTTCCGCCAGATCGCGCACGGCACCTCGACCACCGAGAGGTCCGACACCACCAGGCGCTCCTCGAGGCCCACGACGTGCTCGCGCCCGGGCTCGTCGACGTACCGCTTCACGATCGCGGAGGCGTCGCAGAACGTGGTCACGTGTCGCGGTCCTCGCTGACGAGCTCCGACACGGGCGTCCCACGTCCGGCGCGGCGGCCGGCGGCGCGGACCACACCAGGATCCGGTTCCCGACCCGGCAGCGGCTCGTGCTCGGCGAGGAGCCCGGCGTTGCGGAGCCGCTCCCGGATCCGCTCGATGTCGCTGCCCGACGCCTCCGGGTCGGTGGCCGCCCGGAACACGAGGTTCGCCCACTCGTTCATCGACCGCCCGCCGGCGGCGGCGGTCCGCTTGATGCGGTCGACCAGCTCCTCGTCGGTCCGGATGGTCAGCTGCATGCGCGGAATGCTACCGCGCCTGCATTCATGCCTGCAACCGTGCGGCGAACCCGTGGTCAGGCGGTGGGGAGCGCCGCGATGTCGGAGCGACGGAGGAGGCCGGGCCACGAGATGCGGTCGGCGGCGGCGTAGGCACGGGACCGCGCCGCGGCCACGTCGCGGCCGAGCGCGCTGACCGCGAGCACGCGGCCCCCGGCGGTGACGACGCCCTCGGCCGTCTCCCGGGTCCCTGCGTGGAACACGACGACGTCCTCCAGCCCGCGCACGGCGTCGAGGCCCTCGATCACGTCGCCGGTGCGCGGCGCCACGGGGTAGCCCTCGCTCGCGAGCACGACCGTCACGCAGGCGTCGTCACGGAACGCCACCGGGGTCTCGAGCCGACCGGTGGCCGCCTCGGCGCAATGGACGGCCAGGTCGCTCGCGAGGCGGGGCACGACGACCTCGCACTCGGGGTCGCCGAAGCGCACGTTGTACTCGATGACCTTCGGGCCGTCGGGGGTGAGCATGAGGCCCGCGTAGAGCACGCCCCGGTACTCGATGTCGAGCGCGGCGAGGCGGGCGAGCGTCGGCGTGACCGCCCGTTCCATGATCTCGTCGACGACGTCCTTCCCGGCGACCGGCACCGGTGAGTACGCGCCCATGCCGCCGGTGTTCGGTCCGGCGTCGCCGTCGCCGACGCGCTTGAAGTCCTGGGCCGGCGCGAGCGGCACGCCGGTGAGCGAGCCGTCGCACAGCACGAGCAGTGACAGCTCGGGGCCGGTGAGCCCTTCCTCGATCACGACCGTGGTGCCCGCATCGCCGAACGCGCGGCCGGCGAGGTACTCGCGCACGGCGTCGCGTGCGTCGGCGAGCGACTCGGTGACGAGCACCCCCTTGCCCGCCGCGAGCCCGTCGGTCTTGATCACGTAGAGGCCCGGCAGCGTCTCGAGGTACGCGAGCGCCGCATCCTCCTCCTCGGCGCCGAAGGTCGCGTGGCGCGCGCTCGGCACGTCGGCCGTCGCGAGGATCTCCTTCATCCACGCCTTCGAGCCCTCGAGCCGGGCGCCGGCGGCCGACGGGCCGAACACCGCCAGCCCCGCGGCCCGCAGCTCGTCGGCCAGCCCGTCGACGAGCGGCGCCTCCGGACCGATCACCGCGAGGTCGAACGTGTCGAGACGCTCCCGGGCCCGGTCCAGCGGCACGCAGTCAGCGAGCTCGGCGATCCCGGGGTTGCCCGGCGCGCACACGACGCCGTCGACGATCGCCGACCGCCGCAGTCCCCACGCCAGCGCGTGCTCCCGGGCCCCGTTCCCGACCAGCAGGACCCGCATCACGCAGCCCGCGGGAGCACGACCGTCTGGTCGCGGGCGGGGCCGACGCTCACGAACGACACGTGCACCCCGGTGTAGGACTCGACGAAGCGCACGTAGTCCTGCGCAGCCGGTGGCAGGTCGTCCATGCGTTCGGCGTGCTCGATGTCGCACTGCCAGCCGGGGAAGGTCTCGTAGACCGGTCGCACCTTGTGGATCACCGACTGGTGGTAGGGGACGTGGTCGTAGCGGCTGCCGTCGTCGGTCTCGTAGCCGACGCACACCTTGAGCTCCGCGAGCGGCGAGAGGACGTCGAGCTTGGTGATCGCGAGCTCGGTGCAAGTGTTGAGGCGGCACGCGTGCTTCACCATCACCAGGTCGAGCCAGCCGGTGCGCCGCCGGCGTTTCGTGTTGGTGCCGAACTCGGCCCCGCGGTCGACGAGCAGGTCGCCGACCTCGTCACCCTCGGGTAGCTCGGCCGGGAACGGACCGGAGCCCACGCGCGTGGTGTACGCCTTCACCACCCCGACGATGCGCTCGAGGTCACGCGGCCCGGCGCCGGCGCCCGCGCACACCGCCCCCGCGACCGGGTTGCTCGACGTGACGAACGGATAGGTGCCGTGGTCGAGGTCCAGGAACGTGGCCTGCGCGCCCTCGAAGAGCACCCACTGCTGCGCGTCCAGTGCGTCGTGCACGAGGTGCACCGAGTCGTCGATCAGCGGGGCGAGCCGCGGGACGAGCGCCAGGTACTCCTCGGCGAGGGTCTTCGCGTCGACCGGTAGCCGGTTGTAGACCTTCGTGAGCATCCCGTTCTTCTCGCGGAGCGCCAGGTCGAGCTTCTCGCGGAAGATCTTCGGGTCGAGCAGGTCCTGCACGCGCAGCCCGACGCGCATCGCCTTGTCGGCGTACGCGGGCCCGATCCCGCGCTTGGTGGTGCCGAGCTTGGCGTTGCCCAGGTACCGCTCGTTCAGCCGGTCGAGCTCCTGGTGGTACGGCATGATCAGGTGCGCGTTGCCCGACAGTCGCAGCCGGCGGCTGTCGATGCCCCGGCTCTCGAGCATGTCGAGCTCGGTGAGCAGCACGTGCGGGTCCACGACGACGCCGTTGCCGACGACGGGCACGACCCACGGGTACAGCACCCCGCTCGGCACGAGCTGGAGCTTGAAGACCTCACCGTCGACCACGAGCGTGTGGCCCGCGTTGTGCCCGCCCTGGTACCGGACGCACAGCGACGCCTCCTTGGCGAGGTAGTCGGTGAACCGTCCCTTGCCCTCGTCGCCCCACTGGGTGCCGACGACCACTACCCCCGGCATCTGGACTCCTCACCGCCCGAGACGCGAATCGGACCGGCCCCGAGGCTGGAGCCGGCCCACCACGTGACTGCACTCACGTTGAGGGCAGGCTAGTGGATTCTCGCTCTCGGGCTCCGAAGAGTTGCCGAGAACCGGCCGCGCCTGACGCAGCCCCGAGCCGGAGCGGAGCGGAGGCGAGCCGCGTCGGAGCGTCCCGACGCGGCACGCGGTCAGACCGTCTCAGCGGAGACGCCGAAATGACGGAAGACCAGGCCGTCGGGGCTGGCGTCGACCTGGATCACGTCGCCGTCGCGGTAGGTGCCCTGGAGCACCTCGAGGGCGATCGGGTCCGCGATCTCCTTCTGCAGCACGCGCTTGAGCGGGCGGGCCCCGTAGTCCGGGTCGTAGCCCACCCGGGCGACGTGCGCCCGGGCCGCGTCGGTGAGCTCGAGGCCGAGGCCCCGCTCCTCGAGGCGGTGGCGCAGCAGGTCCACCTGGATGTCGACGATCGCGGCGATGTGCTCCTCGCCGAGCCGGTGGAACACGACGATCTCGTCGACGCGGTTCACGAACTCCGGCTTGAAGTGCGACCGCACCGCGGCCATCACCATCGCCTCGTCGCCGCCGGCGCCGAGGTTGCTCGTCATGATCAGCACGGTGTTGGTGAAGTCGACGGTCCGGCCCTGGCCGTCGGTGAGCCGGCCGTCGTCCATCAGCGCGAGCAGCATGTTGAAGACGTCCGGGTGAGCCTTCTCAATCTCGTCGAGGAGGATCAGGCAGTACGACTTGCGCCGGACGGTGTCGGTCAGCTGACCGCCGTCGTCGTAGCCGACGTACCCGGGAGGGGCGCCGATGAGGCGGCTCACCGTGTGCTTCTCCTGGTACTCGCTCATGTCGATGCGGACCATGGCCCGCTCGTCGTCGAAGAGGAAGTCGGCCAGGGTGCGGGCCAGCTCGGTCTTGCCCACGCCGGTGGGGCCGAGGAACAGGAACGAGCCGATCGGCCGGTGCGGGTCGGAGAGGCCGGCGCGGGACCGGCGGATGGCGTTCGCCACCGCGGTGACCGCGTGCTCCTGGCCGACGACCCGTGCGTGCAGCTCGTCCTCCATGCGGACGAGCTTGGCCATCTCGCCCTCCATGAGCCGCGAGACGGGCACGCCGGTCCACTTCCCGACGATCTCGGCGACGTCCTCCTCGTCGACCTCCTCCTTCAGCATCGCGTGGCCGCTCTGCAGCTCGTTCAGCCGCTCGGTGCGGGTCTCGATGTCGGTCTCGAGGTCGCGCATGGTCCCGTACCGCAGCTCGGCGGCCCGCTGGAGGTCGCCGTCGCGCTCGGCCTTCTCGGCGTCCGTGCGCGCGGCCTCGAGCGCCTCCTTGCGCTCGCGGATCGCGGCGATCGCGTCCTTCTCGAGCTGCCACTGCGCGGTCATCGCGTCCCGGTCCTCGCCCAGCTCGGCGAGCTCGGCCTCGAGCGCGGCGAGCCGCTGCTTCGACGCGTCGTCGGTCTCCTTGGCCAGCGCGGCCTGCTCGATCTCGAGCTGGCGGATGCGCCGCTCGACCACGTCGAGCTCGTTCGGCATCGAGTCGATCTCGATGCGCAGGCGCGACGCGGCCTCGTCGACGAGGTCGATCGCCTTGTCGGGGAGCTGGCGGGACGGGATGTAGCGGTCGGAGAGCATCGCCGCCGCGACGAGCGCAGCGTCCTGGATGCGGACACCGTGGTGGACCTCGTACCGCTCCTTCAGGCCGCGCAGAATCGCGACGGTGTCCTCCACGGACGGCTCGCCCACGTAGACCTGCTGGAAGCGACGCTCGAGCGCGGGGTCCTTCTCGACGTACTTGCGGTACTCGTCGAGCGTGGTCGCGCCGACGAGGCGCAGCTCGCCGCGGGCGAGCATCGGCTTGATCATGTTGCCGGCGTCGACGGCTCCTTCCGCCCCGCCCGCCCCGACGATGGTGTGGAGCTCGTCGATGAAGGTGATGATCTCGCCGTCGCTGTCGGTGATCTCCTTCAGCACCGACTTCAGCCGCTCCTCGAACTCGCCGCGGTACTTCGCACCGGCGACCATCGCACCGATGTCGAGCGAGATCAGGCGCTTGTCGCGCAGGCCCTCGGGCACGTCGCCCTCGACGATGCGCCGGGCGAGGCCCTCGGCGATCGCGGTCTTGCCGACGCCGGGCTCGCCGATCAGCACGGGGTTGTTCTTGGTGCGGCGCGACAGGACCTGGATGACGCGCCGGATCTCCTCGTCGCGGCCGATGACCGGGTCGAGCTTGCCCTTGCGCGCGTCCTCGGTGAGATCGCGGCCGAACCGCTCGAGCGCCTGGTACTGGTCCTCGGGGTTCTCGCTCGTGACGCGGTGGGAGCCACGCACCTGCTTCAGCGCCTCGAGCACCGCCTCGGTGGTCACGCCGAGGTTGCGGAGCAGGTCGCCGACGCCGCCGGCGATCTTGGTCATGGCGAGCAGGACGTGCTCGGTGGAGAGGTAGTCGTCGCCGAGGTCCGCCCGCTCGGCGTCGGCCGCCTCGAGGAGGCGGAACGCGTCCGGCGAGACCTGGGGGCCCTGGGCGGTCGCGCCGAAGACCTTCGGCAGCGTGCCGAGGGAGGTCTCGACCGCGTCGCGCACCGCCTTGGGCGCCACCCCGACCCGCTCGAGCACCGGCAGCACCACGCCCTCGGGCTGGCCGATCAGCGCCGCGAGCAGGTGCTCGGGCGTGACCTGGCTGTGGTTCCGCTCCCGCGCGAGGGACTGGGAGGCGCCGATCGCCTCCTGGGTCTTGCGGGTCAGCTTGTTGGGGTCGAGCGCCATGCGGGCATCCTCGCGGGTCGTACCGGTCGTGGTCGAGACTTGACAACGTGATTGTCAACTCTGCCATTCCCGCCGGCCTGGCGAAATCCGCCGACGCAGAGGTGGCCGGGTCGCCCCAACCGCGGTCCCGAGCCGGAGTCTCGGTGCGGGGTGGTGCGCGCAGGCGACGACCGGTCCCGGCGACCCGGGATGTGACGGAGTCCTGGTACGGGGTGGTGCGCGCAGCGCCCGTCAGGTCCCGGCGACCGGGGAAATGGTGGTGAGGGACTCGAACTCGCGGTCGAGGAGCGCGATCGGCTCGTTCTCCCAGATGCCGTACCGGAGGTGCCAGCGGCGCAGCCACCGGGGCGCCCACCAGTTGAGCCGGCCGGCCAGGCGCATGAACGCCGGCACGAGCGTCGCCCGGATCAGGAACGCGTCCACCAGCACCGCGAGCGTGAGGCCGACACCGAACAGCTTGACGATCGCCACCTCCGAGGTGGCGATGCCGATGAAGACGATGCTGAGCAGCAACGCGGCCGCGGTGACGATCCGACCGGTCTTCTCCAGCCCGACGGCGACGGCGTGCTCGTTGTCCCGCTCGAGGTCGTACTCCTCCTTGATGCGCGAGAGGAGGAAGACCTCGTAGTCCATCGAGAGCCCGAACGCGATGCAGAACAGCAGGACCGGCGTGAAGACGTCGATCGTCCCCGTGGGCGTGAACCCCAGCCAGTCGTGGAGGTGACCGTCCTGGAAGATCCAGACCATCGCCCCGAAGGTCGCCGTGAGCGAGAGGGTGTTCAGGGCGAGCGCCTTGAGCGGGACGAGCAGGCTCCCGGTCATCAGGAACAGCAGGACGAACGTCGCGAGCGCGATGAGGCCGACCGCGAGCGGCAGGCGCGCCAGCACCGAGTCGCGGGTGTCGACGAGGCGGGCGGTGAACCCGGACACGCGCGCGGTGAAGGGCGGATCGATCGCCCGGATGCGCCCGAGCAGGGTCTCCCCGGCCTTCGACTGCGGCTCGATCGTCGGGGTCACCGAGACGTAGGTACCGCGCGCGCCACCGACTGCGGTGAACCGGGCGGCGAGCCCGGGCGCAGCGGCGATCGGGGCGAAGGTGACGGTGCCGTCGCGCGCCAGGAAGAACCCGGCGGGCGTGTCCACGCGGGCGACCCCCGGCAGCCCCGCGATGCGCCGGGCGTAGGCGGCGATGGCCTCGCCGTCCGCGCGTGGATCCGAGTCCGGGAGCGAGATCGGGAACGCGTTGGACTCGCGGGACGTGAAGTCGGCCCGGATCTGGTCGAGCGCCCGCCGGCTCGTGACCGAGGAGGGAACGACGCGGTCGTCCGTGAGTCCGAGATGGAGGTGGAAGAACGGGATCGCGAACGTCACGAGGACGATCGTGACGACGACCGCGTACGGGACCGGGTGCGCCATCACGCGTCGAGCCTGCGCGCCCCAGAAGCCACCCGTCGCGGAATCGGACTTCGGCTTGAACACCCGCCCCTTCTCGACGCGCGGCCCGAGCACCGCGAGGACCGCCGGCAGGACCACGACCGCGGCCAGGGCGGCGAGCCCGACCACGGCGACCCCCGCGAACGCGAACGACCGCAGGTACGGGATGTCGAACACCGCGAGCGCCGAGAGCGAGATCATGACCGTCCCGGCACTGAAGGCCACGGTGCGTCCCGCGGTCTGCATCGACCGGCCGACGGCCACGTTCGTGGACGCGCCGCGCGCGAGCTCCTCCCGGTAGCGCGAGACGACGAACAGGCTGTAGTCGATCGCCAGGCCGAGCCCGAGGGCCGTCGTCAGGTTCAGCGCGAAGACCGACACGTCGGTGAACAGCGCGAGCACGGTCAGCACCAGGAAGGTGCCGAGGACCGCGATGACCCCGAGCGCGAGCGGCAGGAGCGCGGCGACCACGCTGCCGAACACGATCACGAGCGCGGCCGCGGTGATCGGTGCGGTGACGAGCTCGGAGCGCTGGAGGTCCTTCTCCGCCTGACGGGAGATCGCGTCGGTCAGCGCGGCCTCGCCCGACGGCAGCGCGGTGATCGTGCCGTCGCTCCGCTGGTACCGCTCCGCGAGCCGACCGCCGAGCTTGAATCGCGCGTCCGGCGCGCCCGTCAGGGCGGCGACGACCAGTGCCCGCCGCGAGTCGCGGCTGCGGAGCTGCGCGACCCTGCCGAGCGTCCAGTACGAGTCGGCCGCCGCGACCCCCCGCTCGGCGCGGAGCCTCCGGGTGATCGCGGTCGCCTCGCGGGTCACGGCGACGTCGTCGACGGTTCCCCGCTCCGCGGTCACCACGATGACGAAATCGGAGAGCGTCGCCTGCGGGAACGCGGCGGCGACCTCCGCACGCGCCCGGGCCGACTCGGCGCTCGGGTCCTCGAACCCACCGCCGGTCAGACGGTCGTGGACGCCGGCGCCGAGAATGCCCGAGAGCACGACCGTCACGAGCGCCGCGCCGATGACGATCCCGCGGTGACGCACGACGAAGATCGCCAGCTTGCGCACCTGCACCCCCGGTCCCTGCCCGGCGTCCCCGGAACGTCGGTACAGTAGACCCCTCGTCGCGATCGGGGGCAGGGGCCATGGGAGCCAAGCGCGAACTCGCCGATGTGCTCGAGTCGGTGCCGTTGTTCTCGCGCTGTACCGCGCACGAACGGCGCACGATCGCGCGCCACACCGAGACCGCCGAGCTGCCCGCGGGGACCGACCTCGTGGTCGAGGGCGAGGCCGGTGACGCGCTGTTCGTGATCCTCGAGGGCGAGGCGTCGATCCTGCGATCGGACGACGCCGCGTCGGTCACCGCGCGTGTCGGGCCGGGCGCCTACTTCGGCGAGCTCGCGCTGCTCGACGGCTCACCGCGCAGCGCCACGGTGCGCGCCGACACCGACGTGAAGGTCGCGGTGCTCGGGATCCGCATGTTCCGGACACTGCTGCGCGAGGTCCCGGACCTGGCCGAGCAGCTGCTCGTCGGGCTCGCCGGGCAGCTGCGCGCCGCGCAGTCCGCCGTGGCGGAGTCGCCGGCGCCGGCGTAGGCGGGTCAGACCGTCCGCCGTCGCGGCACGGGGACGAGATCCCGGCGGTGCTCGCGCCGGACGGCCTCGATCGCCGCCGCCGCCTCCTCGCGGACGCGGCGCAGCTCCGCCTGCATCGCCTCGAGCCGCGCCTCGAGCTCGAGGATCTTGCGCACGCCGGCGAGGCCGACGCCCTCGTTCGTGAGCTCCTGGATGCGCCGCAGCAGCACGATGTCGCGCTCGGAGTACCGCCGGCTGCGGCCCTCGGTACGGGCCGGTTCGACCAGGCCCTTGCGCTCGTAGATGCGCAGGGTCTGCGGGTGGACCCCGGCGAGATCGGCGGCCACCGAGATGATGTAGAGCGCGCGTTCGTCGTTGGCCACGTCACACCTCCAGTCCGGCGCGCGGATCCTCGGTGAGGGCGTCCGCGAGCGCTTCGACGGCGGCCTTCTGCTGCTTGTCGAGCTTGTGGGGGACCGAGACGTCGAACGTGACGTACAGGTCGCCGGTCGCGCCGCTCGCCGGCACGATCCCGCGTCCCTTCACCTTCTGCGTCGTCCCCGACTGGGTCCCGGCCTTGACCTTCAGCGTCACCGGCTCGCCGAGCGTCGGGACCCGTACCTGCGCGCCGAGCGCGGCCTCCGCGAACGTGATCGGCACGTGCACGGTGAGGTCGCGGTGACCCCGACGGCCGAACACCGCGTGCGGACGCACCTTGACCACCACGTACAGGTCGCCCGGCGGACCTCCGTTGCGGCCGGCCGCACCCCGCTTCGCCACCTTGATGCGCTGGCCGTCCTTCACCCCGGCGGGGATCTTCACCTTCACCTCGCGCCGGCGCACCTCGGTGCCGCCACCGTGGCAGCGCGGGCACGGGTCCGGGATGACCGAGCCGCGCCCGTGACAGACCGGGCAGACCTGCGCGGTCGAGAAGAACCCCTGGTTCATCGCGATCTCGCCGCTTCCCCCGCACTCGGTGCAGACCTGCGGGGACGTCCCGGGCCGTGCGCCGGAGCCGTGACACTCGGAGCAGGCCGCCTCGGCGGTGAACGCCACCGCAGTGGTGATGCCGTGCACCGCGTCGAGGAAGTCGATGGTGATCTCGGACTCGAGGTCCGCGCCGCGCTGGGGGGTGTGGCGCGCCGTGCGCCGGCCACCACCGCCGAAGCCGAAGCCGCCCCGGCCACCGCCGGGCGCGCCGCCGCGTCCGCCGAAGAGGCCACCGAGCAGGTCGTTGAGGTCGACGTTCTCGTCGAACTGGAAGCCGCCCGCGCCGGGGTTGAAGCCGAAGCCGCCGGGACCGCCCGGACCTCCCGCGTACGCGCCGGACGCGACCATCCGCCGGACCTCGTCGTACTCCTTGCGCTTCGCCGGGTCGGAGAGGACGTCGTTGGCGGCCGAGACCTCCTTGAACTTGTCCTCGGCCTCCTTGTTCCCCGGGTTGGCGTCGGGGTGGTACTGCTTCGCGAGCTTGCGGTACGCGCGCGTGATGTCCTTCTCGGACGCGTCCGGGGACACGCCGAGCACGGAGTAGTAGTCCGTCTCGAACCACTCACGCTGGGGGGCCATCGGTACCTGCTGGACCTTCTCTCCCTACCGGGAGACCTTCACCATCGCGGGCCGCAGCACCCGGCCCTTCAGCCGGTAGCCGCTCCGCATCGTCTCGGCGACGACGGGATCGCCGTCGCCGTCCTCCTGGAGCACGGCCTCGTGCTCGTTGGGGTCGAACGGCATGCCGTCCGCGTCGATCCGCTCGAGGCCGGCGTGCTCGAGCACGCCGACCATCTGCGCGAACACGAGCTCGACGCCCTTGCGCAGCGCCGGGTCGGTGTCGGCCGAGAGCTGGACCAGCGCGGCGTCGAAGCTGTCGAGCACGGGGAGCAGCTGCTCGAGGATCGACTCGCTCGCGCGCTCGACGATCGCGGTCTCCCGCTTCATCGCCTGCTTCCGGTAGTTCTCGAAGTCGGCCTGGATCTGCTGGGCCAGCGAGCGCATCTGGTCGCGCTCGCCGAGCAGCGCCTCGAGGTCGTGCTCGAGGACCTCTGCGGCGTCCGGCTCGGTGGCGGCGACGCCGTTGTCGCCACCACCCGCCACCGGCTGAGTTCCGTCGGCCTCGGTCGCGTCGCTCATGCTCCGGTGGCCTCACCGGGCTCGTCGACGATCTCGGCCTCTGCGACCTCGTCGTCGTCAACGACGCTCTCGCCCGCCGGGTTCCCGGTGGCCTCGCCACCGGCCGGCGCGCTCTGCTGCGCCGCGGCGTAGAGACGCTGCGCGAACTCCTGGCTCGCGTTGATCAGCTCCTCGTGACCGCGCCGGACGGCGTCGACGTCGGTGCCCGCGAGGGCGTCCTTCAGCGACTTCAGCGCGGCCTCGATCTTCTCCCGCTCGGCCGGCTCGACCTTGTCGCCCGACTCCGCGAGGAGCTTCTCGGTCTGGAAGACGAGGCTGTCCGCGTTGTTGCGGACCTCGGCCTCCTCGCGCCGCTGCCGGTCCTCCTCGGCGTGTGCCTCGGCGTCCTTCATCATCCGGTCGATCTCGTCCTTGCCGAGCGCAGTACCACCGGTGATGGTCATCTGCTGCTCCTTGCCGGTGCCGAGGTCCTTCGCCGTGACGTTGACGATGCCGTTCGCGTCGATGTCGAAGCTGACCTCCACCTGCGGGACGCCGCGCGGGGCCGGCGGGATGCCGACGAGCTGGAACGTGCCGAGGGTCTTGTTGCGGTACGCCATGTCCGACTCGCCCTGGAGCACCTTGATCTCCACCGACGACTGGTTGTCGTCCGCGGTCGTGAACACCTCGGACCGCTTGGTGGGGATCGTGGTGTTGCGCTCGATGAGCTTGGTCATGATCTGGCCCTTGGTCTCGATGCCGAGGGACAGCGGCGTGACGTCGAGCAGGAGGACGTCCTTGACGTCGCCCTTGAGCACCCCGGCCTGGATCGCGGCGCCGACGGCGACGGCCTCGTCGGGGTTGATGCCCTTGTCGCCGTCCTTGCCGGTGAGCTCCTTCACGAGCTCCGGGATGGCCGGCATCCGGGTGGACCCGCCGACGAGCAGCACGCGCTCGATGTCGGACTTCGAGAGCCCGGCGTCGCGGATGGCCTGCTCGACCGGACCGCGGCACGCCTCGAGGAGGTCGTGGGTGAGCTCCTGGAACTTCGAGCGACTGAGCGAGAGCTCGAGGTGCAGCGGGCCCTCGGCGGTCGCGGTGATGAACGGCAGGTTGATCGAGGTCTCCTGCAGGGACGACAGCTCGATCTTGGCCTTCTCCGCGGCCTCCTTCAGACGCTGGGCCGCCATCTTGTCGGCACCGAGGTCCACGCCGTGGGCGTTCTTGAACTCGGCGACCATCCAGTCGATGACGCGCTGGTCCCAGTCGTCACCGCCGAGGTGCGTGTTCCCTGCGGTGCTCTTGACCTCGAACACGCCCTCGCCGAGCTCGAGCACCGACACGTCGAACGTGCCGCCACCGAGGTCGAAGACCAGGATCGTCGCGTCGTGGTCCTTGTCGAGGCCGTAGGCGAGGCTCGCGGCGGTGGGCTCGTTGATGATGCGCAGCACCTCGAGGCCCGCGATCTCGCCGGCCTCCTTGGTGGCCTGGCGCTCGGCGTCGCCGAAGTACGCGGGCACCGTGATCACGGCCTGGGTGACCGTGTCGCCCAGGTAGGCCTCCGCGTCCCGCTTCAGCTTCTGGAGGATGCGGGCGCTGATCTCCTGGGACGTGTACCCCTTGCCGTCGATGTCGATCGTCCAGTTCGTGCCGATGTGGCGCTTCACCGAGCGGATCGTGCGGTCGGGGTTCGTGATCGCCTGGCGCTTCGCGACCTCGCCGACGAGCACCTCGCCCGCCTTGGAGAACGCGACGACCGACGGCGTGGTGCGGGAGCCCTCGGCGTTGGGGATCACGACGGGCTCACCCGCCTCGAGGGTCGAGACGACCGAGTTGGTGGTGCCGAGGTCGATGCCGACGGCCTTGGACATTGCTACCTCCAGGACTCGCCCGGGGGGCCGGGCGGGGTTCGGGTACGGGTGGACGACTGCGGGAAAAATCTTGAGTCGAGCGTTGGCAACTTTCTAGCGCGTCCCGATATTCCCGGACAACGCGCGGAGCGCCCCGGACCCCTGTCACCGGCACTTTCGCCGTCTGACGGGGCTCGCCTAGTGTCCGCCCCCATGGCTCGCAACGACGCATTCCTCGGACACCTCGCCGAGGTCCCGCTCTTCTCCGCCCTGTCCCGCAAGGAGCTGAACCTCGTCGCCCGTCGGGCCGAGGACGTCCAGGTCCCCGCGGGCCGGGTGCTCGTGAGCGAGGGGGCCACCGGGGCCGAGTTCTTCGTGATCCTCTCGGGCACCGCCAAGGTCTCCCGTCGTGGCCGCAAGGTCGCGACGCTCGGCCCCGGCGCCGCGTTCGGCGAGCTCGCCCTGCTCGACAAGGCGCCGCGCAACGCCACCGTGACGGCCGAGACCGACATGGAGCTCGTCGTGCTCGGCCAGCGCGAGTTCGGCGGACTCCTCGACGAGGTCCCCGGCTTCGCCCGCAAGCTCCTCACGGGCATGGCCCGCCGCCTGCGCGACGCCGACAACCAGTCGGTCCAGTAGCGCCGGTCGGCCGGTCGCTCGGAGCCGGGCCGGCCCCGGCGCGACCCGCGCCGGCGTCCAGCATGGGCGGTCAGCGGCGGGTCAACTAGTTTGCGCGCCGTGAATTTCCGCCGGTTCCTGCCGAAGCCGCACGTCGTCGTCCTGGTCGTCGGGGCGCTCGTCGCCCTCGGGACGCTGGTCTCGGGAATCGCCCCCGAGATCACCGGATGGCACGACGACTCGTCGATCGCACGCGAGGTCTTCGTCAACATCCCGAAGCCGCTCGAGGTGGCCTTCTACCTCTCGGTGGCGACCGGGCTGTTCGTCACGGCGTGGCTGACCTCGTTGCGGGTGCGCAACTACGAGCGGGGCAAGCCCGACAACCGGCGCACGAACCGCGGCAACGTCCACCGGCGCATGCGCGACTTCCGGCGGGGCGTGTGGATGCGGACGCTGCTGCGCGACCCGGCCGCCGGCGTCATGCACTCGATGATCTACTTCGGGTTCCTGGTGCTGTTCCTCGCGACCGTGCTGCTCGAGGTCGACCACCAGCTCCCCGACTCCCTGAAGTTCCTCCACGGGACCACGTACCAGGCGTACGCGTTCGTGGCCGACCTCTTCGGCCTCGTGTTCCTCGCCGGGATCGTGTGGGCGTTCGCCCGCCGGTACGTCCAGCGGCCCTACCGCATCCGCATCAAGACCAAGCCGGAGCACCTCGTCATCCTGGTGACGTTCCTCGTCATCGCGGTCACCGGCTTCATGACCGAGGCGTTCCGGATCGGCGCGCTGCGCACCGGGCTCGGCGGCGGTGCCGACTACGAGAAGTGGAGCTTCGTCGGCTGGGCGATCTCGTCGACCTTCGGCGACTGGAGCCGCGCCACGCTGCTCGACCTGCACCGCTGGGCGTGGTCGGTGCACGTGATCTCGTTCCTGGCGTTCCTCGTCATCCTGCCGACGACGATGCTCCGCCACATGATCACGAGCCCCATGAACATGTACCTGCGCGACAAGCCGCGGCCGAAGGGCGCGATGCGCGAGATGCCGAACCTCATGGAGACCGAGCTCGAGACGTTCGGCGCGTCGACGGTCGAGGACTTCACCTGGAAGCAGCTCTTCGACACCGACGCCTGCACCATCTGCGGCCGGTGCACGTCGGTCTGCCCGGCGCACGCGACGGGCAAGCCGCTCGACCCGCGCGAGATCGTCAACAAGACCGGCGAGGTCATGGCCCTCACCGGCACGCCGCCCGTGAGCACCCCGATCGGTATCGACCGGGAGATCACCGTCACCGCCGACAACCTCTTCGAGCGCATCACCGCCGAGGAGCTGTGGTCGTGCACCTCGTGCAAGGCGTGCGACGAGATCTGCCCGGTGAACATCGAGATCCTCGACAAGATCCTCGACATGCGCCGCTACCTCTCTCTCATGGAGAGCAACTTCCCGGCCAGCCTCGGCAACGTGTACCGCTCGATGGAGAACAGCGGAAACGTGTACGGCATGAACCAGGGCGAGCGCGGCGACTGGGCCGAGTCGCTCGAGGGCGTGACCATCGTCGAGCCGGGTGGCACCTTCGACCACGAGTACCTGTACTGGGTCGGGTGCGCCGGCAGCTTCGACGACCGGAACAAGAAGACGAGCCGCGCGATGTCGAAGCTGCTCCAGCGCGCCGGCATCGACTTCGCGATCCTGGGGCCGTCCGAGATGTGCACCGGCGACAGCGCCCGGCGCTCCGGCAACGAGTACATCTTCCAGATGCTCGCCATGCAGAACATCGAGACGCTCGACGGCCTGGGCGTCAAGAAGATCATCACGCAGTGCCCGCACTGCTTCAACACGCTGAAGAACGAGTACCCGCAGCTCGACGGCAACTACGAGGTGATCCACCACTCGGAGCTGCTCGCGCAGCTGATCGCCGACGGTCGCCTCTCGATGGCCGGCGCCTCGCTCGACGAGCGCGTCACCTACCACGACTCCTGCTACCTGGGTCGCCACAACGACGTGTACCTCGCGCCGCGCAAGGTGATCGGCTCGCTCGCCGGCATCGACATCGTCGAGATGCCGCGCAACGGCACCCGCGGCATGTGCTGTGGCGCCGGCGGCGCGCGCATGTGGATGGAGGAGACGATCGGCAAGAAGGTCAACACCGAGCGGGCGCAGGAGGCGCTCGCCACGGGGGCCGAGCGCATCGCCGTCGCCTGCCCGTTCTGCTACGTGATGATGGACGACGGCGTGAAGGGCGAGGGCAAGGACGAGGAGGTGGTGGTGTCCGACATCGCCGAGGTGATCCTCGAGGCGCTCGAGGCCGAACCCACCGCGGCCAAGCCCGCGTCGGCCAACTTCTCCAGCGGGATCTGACCGCCCGCGTCGATCAGGCGTAGCCCGCCCGGCGCAGCCAGCGCAGGGTGAAGAACCCGACGATCGGCGGCAGCACGAACGTGATGCCGCGGAACACGATGACCGTCGCGAGCGCCGGCGCCGCCGGGATCCCCATCGTGGTGAGCCCGGCCGTGAGCGCCGCCTCCTGCACGCCCACGCCCCCGGGTACCGGGGCGACGTTGCCGAGCATGCCCGCGCCGATCTGGACGACCATCAGCTGGGCGAACGACAGGTGCTGGTGGAACGCGAGCAGGCACAGTCCGAGCAGCGCCGGGTAGAGCAGGTTGCCGGCGGTGTCGCCGCCCACGAGCTGCAGTCCCTTGCGGGGATTGCGCACGACGGACCAGATGTCGTTCGCGGCCCGCTTCACCGCCGGGACGACCTTCGACCGGACCTTCGGGACCCACAGCACCACGCCCACGAGCGCCGCGACCAGCGCGATCGCCCAGAGCGACGCGGTGCCCCCGCTGCTCGCATTCGACGTGTCGACCTTCGTGGCGCTGAGCGCCACCGCGATGAGGAACAGGATCAGCTGGATCGCGCCACCGACCCCGGTCGACAGCACCATCGCGCTCGCGCCGGACGCAACGGGCACGTCCTCGTGGTGGAGGTAGTCGAGCTGCAGCGCGGTGCCGCCGATCCCGTTCGGCGTGATGAGGTTGAGGAAGCTGCAGGCGACCTGGACCAGCACCGTCGGCACGAACGCGAGGTCGACGACGACGCATCCCATGAGCGCGGTCGCCCAGGCCATCGGGATCGTCGGCCAGAGGAGCAGCGCGAGCACCGCCCAGCCCCAGATCGCGTCCTGGAACTCCTGGCTGACCGTGTGCCAGTCGACGCCCTCGAGGCTCGGGATGGCGATCGCGAGCGCGAGGAGGATCCCGGCGAGCATGCCGACGTTGACCAGCGAGAGCCGCTTCACCTTGAGCGGGGGGACGTCCTCGACACCGGTGGCCGTCGCCACGTCGGCCCGGAACGCCTTCAGCTCCTTGCCGAGGTGCTTCAGCCCGCGCCCGGTGCCGGCCGGGAGTCCGGCGGGCTGGATCAGCGGGATGCACGCGCCGACCCGGGACTTGCCCAACGCGTGGACGGCCGCCTCGATCGCCCGGTCGTGACCGACGCGCAGCATGGTCGCCACCAGGAGGCTCGCGACGTCGCGGTCGCGCCAGTACGGCTCCGCGCCGACCGGCCCGGGGCCCAGCGTGGTGAAGCCCACCCGGTGGTCGTCGTCGAGCCGCAACTCGGCCAGGTCCAGCGCGCCGTGGGAGACGCCGGCATCGTGCAGGCGCCGAAGCTCGGTCCAGGCCTCGCCGAGGACGACGTCGGTCAGCTCGTCGTCGGTGAGCCCGGCCAGCGGGCGACCGGTCGGGAGCGTGGTCACCAGCAGGGCCGCGTCCGGTCCCGCGAGCCCGGAGGCCACGACCGCCGGCACCCGGACCCCGTCCCGGGCCGCCAGCACCAGCGCGTACGCCGCGTGCTCGACCTGCTGCAGGCGGCTGCCGAACGCCGGCGCGCCGGGCGCCTTGTACATGAGCTTGTGCCAGACGCGCGCCGCCAGCTGCGCGTCCCGCTGGTCGCGCCCGAAGGCGACGACACGCGCCGGTTCGCCGGAGCCGAGCCGGACGCGCATCACCGTCGCGCGCGCGACCGGATCGGGCGCGGGCGTCACGTCGAGCACGTCGAGGCCGAGCTGCTCGAGCGCGGCCCGCACCGCCGCCGCGGTCGGCCGGCCGCCCGGCGCGCCGAAGGCGACGTGCACGGCGGCCCCCGCCACGACGCCGACGAAGAGTCCGCCCCAGACGTCGGACGGCAGCCCGGTGCCGAGGTAGAGCGACGCGAGCGCGGTCAGCGTCACCGCCAGCAGCAGCAGGACCCGGAGCGGACGCGCCAGGTACGGCGCGAGCACCACGGCCATCGCGGCGGCGACCGCGACCGACAGCACCGGGAACACCGGCCCGGACCCGGTGCGCACCGTGATGCCGGCCACGGTCCGCGAGCCGAGGAGATGGTGCAGTCCGACCGCGACCAGCGCAGCCGCGCCGGACGCCACCGCGACGTCGCGTGCCGCGTCCAGCCGGCGGCGGAGCAGGCAGAGGACGACCACGATCGCGACCGCCCACACCGAGCCGAAGGCCGTGCAGAACCGGGCGACTCCCTCCAGCGCGTCGGGCAACCGGTTCAGGACCTCGCCCGCCGCGGTGTCGACGTCGGAACCGGACTGCGACCACAGGCCGGTCAGCACCGCGCCCAGCGCGCCGACGACGAGGAGCGCGAGGTCGGCGGGTCGACGCTCGGCGACGGGCGGGTCCGTCGGCTCCGGCGGCGCGGGCGCGCCGCCGCTCCCCTGCTGCCCGTGCCCCGTCACGGCGTCATCCTGTCGCGTCGGAGGTACCGAACGCGCGGACGACGTCCCCCACGGTGTCGAAGTACGCGTCGGCCGGAATCACGTCGGCGAGGCCGTAGCGGTCGAGCGTCATCCGCACGGCCGGATCGAGCTCCGCCACGACGAGCCGGGCACCGCGTCCGTGCAGCGTCTCGGCGACCTCCCGCAGGGTCAGCCCGCCCGAGTAGTCGACGTCACCGATGGCGGCGGCGTCGAGGCACAGCCACCGCAGTGCCGGCTCCCCGTCGTCCACGAAGGCGAGCACCTCGCTCGAGAAGTGCTCGGCGTTGGCGTAGTAGAGGCCCGCGCCGAACCGGTAGACAGCGAGACCGGGGACGACCCGCGCCGCCGGATCCACGGGCAGCGAGCGGAAGCGGTGGTCATCGGCCTCGACGACGACCCGGTCGTGCGGGCGGTAGCTGCGCCGCAGGTAGTCGATCACCGAGAGCACGATCGCGAGCAGCACCCCCTGCTCGACGCCGACGACGACGACGGTCAGCGCCGTGATCGCGGCCACGACGAACTCGTCGATCCGCATGCGCAAGATCGTGTGCATCCCGCGGAGGTCCACGAGCTCGACCCCGATGAGGAACACGACGCTCGCGAGCACGGCGTTGGGCATGTACTGCAGCGGCTTGGTGAGGAACAGCAGCACGACGAGCACGATCACCGCGGTGGTGAGCGAGGCGAGCTGGCTCTTGCCGCCGGCGCCGTCGACCATCTGCGTCTTGGTCGGGCTGCCGTTCACGACGAAGGTGCCCGAGAGCCCGGCCGCCACGTTCGCCGCTCCGAGGCCGACGAGGTCGACGTTCTCGTCGAACTCCTCGCGGTACTTGGACGCGTAGGCACGTGAGGTGGCCGCACTCTGGGCGAGGATCACGAGGAACAACGCGCCGACGGTGGCGAAGAGCTTCACCGCGTCGCTCCAACCGACGTCCGGGACACCGAAGCTTGGGAGCCCGCCCGGGACCGGCCCGAGCGTGGACACCCCGTGCGCGGCCAGGTCCCAGTGCCAGCTCACGACGATCGCGCCGATGACGGCGATGAGCGCGCCGGGGAACTTCTTCGAGATCAGGCGACCGCCGAGGATCACCGCGAGCACCGCCGCGGAGACGGCGACCGTCGCACCGTTCGCGTCCGGGATCAGCTTCAGCGTGCGGAAGAACATCCGGATGGTGCCGCCGCTCGGCTTGGTCACCCCGAGCATCCCGGCGACCTGGCCGGCCGCCACCTGGATGCCCACTCCGGTCAGGAAGCCGACGAGGACGCTGCGCGACAGGAAATCGGCGAGGAACCCCAGCCGGACCACCCGCGCCAGGACGAGCAGCAGTCCGGTGAGGATGGCTGCGGCACCGGCGAGCGCCACGTATTGCGGCGAGCCGGGCGCGGCGAGGGTCACGAGACCGGCGAAGAGGATCGCGGCGGTGGCCGAGTCGGCACCGACCACCAGGTGCCGTGACGACCCGAGGACCGCGACGACCGCGATCGGGATCAGGATCGTGTACAGCCCGGTCACGACGGGCATGCCGGCGATCTTGGTGTACCCCATCACCTCGGGGATCCCGAGGGCGGCGAGCGTGACCCCCGCGACGACGTCGAGTCCGATCCTCGGCCGGTCGATCGGCAGAACGCCCTGGAGAGACGGCGGGCGGTGGCCGGCTTTCGTCGTGTCGCTCACCGGCTCGCCCCCTTCCGGGCCCGCGCCCGGAAGCCCGAGCATCGATCGCGGCCCGGCCGCGGGTCATCGTCCGGAAGGGGTGATCGGCCGACCGCGTCAGCCCGTCAGCAACCCCAGATCCCGTGCCCGTCGGACCGCGTCGCTCCGGCCGGACACACCGAGCTTGCGGTAGATCGCGATCGTCTGGGTCTTGACCGTGTTGCGCGAGACGAAGAGCGACTCGGCGATCTCGCGCAGGGAGTGGTGCGTCGGCAGCTCGCGCAGCACGCGCAGCTCGGCGGCGCTGAGCGGCTCGACGAGACCTGCGCCCGCGAGCACCTCGAGGCGCGCGGCCAGGTCGTCGGCGTAGTCGTGCAACCGCACGAGATCCGGCTCCGTGTCGGCCAGCGTGGACGCGATGGCGAGGTGTCCGGCCGCCTCGGAGGACGCGTCGAGGGTCAGCAGCGCGTCGGCCAGCAGGAGGTGCCCGAAGATGCGCCCGCGGGTGGAGAACGACCGGCCCTCGCCGAGCAGCCGGGTCACCCGCTCGATCGCCTCCCACGCCACCGCGGGTTCCGGCGCGCGGGCCTGGACCGCAGCCTGGACCGCGCTCACCACCACGTACGCGAGGTACTCGTCGAGGCCGGCCGCGGCGATGGCCCGCGCCCCCGCGTCGGCGAGCGCCCGGGCCTCGGACATGCGACCGGCGCGCAGATGGAACCACGCACGGTGGGCGCGCACGAGTGCTTCGAGCGGCGGAACGGCGGCGACGTCGCGCTCGGCGTCCCGCAGCGCGGCGTCGGGATCGTCGAGCAGCCCCACCTGGCCGCGCGCCACCGTGCCGAGCACGCGCGCCGTCGCCCACCAGGGGTTGTCGGGTCCGGCGTCGACCACCACGTCCGCGGCACGGATGCCGGCCTTGGTCCCACCCACCCCACTGACCAGCTCGGCGGCGGCGCGTGCGGGACCCAGCGGCGTCCCGTCGGCCAGGAGGGTGTCGGGTGCCCACGTGGCCAGCCGCGCGAGCCACCGACCGGTCTCCTCGGCGGTGCCCGTGAAGGTGGCCACCCAGGCCGCGGTCAGCCCGAGGGTGGGATCGGCCTGGACCTCGTCGGCCGTGAACCCGCCGAGCCAGCGCTGCAGCGTCGCGACCCGGCCCGTGATCAGGTAGCGGTTCAGGCTCGCGGCGACCAGGCGCGTCGCGGTCGCCGGCTCGCCGGCGGCGAGCCACTGCGGCACCGCGTCGTCGATCCGGTCGTGGGCCTCGAGCCACTCGGCCGCCCGGCGGCGCAGGGCGCGCTCGTCCTCCGGGGCCGAGGCGCGCAGCTCGGCCAGGAGCAGCTCGCGCCAGAGGTGGTGGTAGCGGTAGGAGGTGCCGCCGTCGTCGAGGCCGGCGACGAAGAGATTGCCGGAGCAGGCGAGCGTCTCGAGAACCTCGTGGCTCCCGGCCCGCTCGAGCACGGCGTCGCACAGCGGCGCGTCGAGGGTGGTGAGCAAGGAGGACCGCACCATGAACGAGCGGGTCGCGGGATCGAGACCGCGCAGCACCTCGTCCCGCAGGTACTCGGCCACCGGCCGATCGGCGAGGGACAGGCCCGACGCGACCCGGCGGGCGTCGGGCGTGCCCGCCAGCGCGAGCCCCACGAGCGCGAGCCCGGCCGGCCACCCCTCGCAGCGCGCCACCGCGGTGTCGACGACGTCGCATTCGAGGTCCGGCGCGGCCGCCCGCAGCAGGGTGGTGCTCTGCGTCGCGTCGAGCCGCAGGTCGTCGACGCCGATCTCGACGAGCGATCCGTCGAGGAGCCGGCGCTGACGGCGCGCCCCGGGCTCGGCGCGCGTGAGCATCGTGACGGTCACGGCCGGCGGGGCGGCGTCGAGCAGGCGGTCGAGGAACGCGTGCACCTCGGGGCTCGTGACCTCGTGCACGTCGTCGATCACGAGGACGAGGGGCCCAGCAGCCTCGAGGTCGTGGGCGACGGCCGCGAGGGCCGGGCTGGCGTTCCACGCCGCGGGCCGGAGCGCGACGGCCCGTGCCGTCGGTGCGCCGCCGACCGAGGCCAGCGCGGCGACCAGGTGCCGGAACAGGACGACGGGATCGTCGTCGCCGGCGTCGAGGCTCAGCCAGGCGACGGGGCGGTCGAGGCACTCGACCCACTGGCGGGCGAGGGTCGTCTTGCCGTACCCGGCCGGCGCCCGCACCACGATGTGGCGGGCGGCTCCGTCGAGCCGGGCGAGGAGCTCCGACCGGTCGACGGCGCCCGGGCGCAGGCGCGGCGGACGGACCTTGGCCTCGACGACGTCGAGGCCCCAGGGATCGTCGTGATCGTGCGTTGCCCCGAGTACCGCCACCCCGACCGCCTGTCACCGGGCGCCGACTGAATCGGGCTCACCCTAGTGACAGTGGGACACTCAGCGTTCGGTCGCGCGCCGAGCGCGGTCGACACTCCGCGCGCACCGCGGGCGAGCCGGTCGGCGACCGAGGTCGCCGGTCAGCCGACCACCTTGGCCTTCGCCTTGGCGTACTCGTCGTCGGACAGGACACCCTTCTGGTGCAGGTCGGCGAGGCGACCGAGCTCGTCCGCGGCGCTCGGCGCGGTGCCCGCCACCTGCTGGATGTACGCGCGCTGCGCGGCGTCCTGGGCCTGGGCGGCCTGCAGCGAGCGCTCCTGCATCGAGTGACCGCGGGCGATCAGGTACACGAAGACACCCAGGAACGGCAGGACGATCACGAAGAACACCCAGAGGAACTTCGCGAAGCCACCGAGGTCGTGGCTGCGGAACACGTCGGCGAAGACGGTGATCAGCAGCCAGATCCAGATGAAGAAGCAGAAGAACCAGATCATCGACCAGAGGACCTGGCCGGTGCCGAACTCCGAAGCGAGCATCGCGAACGTCCTCCCTGTGGGCCCGGGCCGGGCCGTCGTCGAGCGTGGCGGATCGGTCCCGGCGACGCATCGTCCGGAACGGGTGAAGCCCCGGGTCAGTCGCGCACGTGGAGGCCTCGGCGGTCGTGCACCACGTAGGCCAGGATCAGCGCGAGCGGGAAGAAGAACAGGCTCAGGACGAAGTAGCCGAGGAAGCTGTGGCCCTTGCGGCGGGCGACGCGGGCGGGCCAGAACGCCAGCGCGATCCAGATGATCAGGCCGACGATCCCGATCCCGAACCAACCGGCGGACGACATCGCGAGCATGACGGGCTCCTTCGGACGGGGAGGCCGCATCGTGCGCCGCGACCGGCGCCCGGTCATCACCCACTCGGGATGATCCGCGCCCCGGAGCGTCGGCAGCGCGAGATTCATCGGCGATGACGGAGCCGCGACCGAGCGCCTTCTGGGCCGGCAAGCGCACCCGCCGGGCCTTCGCCAAGGGTCTCGCCCGGGCGGGGGTCGCCACGATCGGCGTGCTGCTCGCCTACTTCCTGCTCCCACTCGACACGCTGTCGAAGATCAGCCTCTGGATCCTCCTGCCGATCGCGCTCGTCGGGTTCGCGGTCGTGATCGGGCTCGAGGTCCGCGGCATCCTGCGCGCCGATCTGCCCGTGATCCGTGCCGTGGAGGCGCTCGCGCGCGACGTGCCGCTGTTCCTCGCCCTGTTCGCGGCGACCTACTACACGATGGGCCACGCCCATCCGGCGTGGTTCAACGAGCAGCTGAGCCGGCTCGACGCCCTCTACTTCTCGATGACGATCTTCGCCACGGTGGGCTTCGGCGACATCACCGGCGTGTCGCCCCAGGCGCGCGCCGCGGTCACGATGCAGATGGCCGCCGATCTCGTGGTGATCGGCTTCGGGCTCCGCATCATCACGAGCGCGGTGCAGGAGCGCCGGCTGCGGGAGGGCCGCTCGACGCGGTTCCCGGATCCGGGTCCGGACCCGGCTCCGGACTGAGGGTGGCCGCCGGCGGCCGGGCCAGCCAGATGCTCGCGGCGAAGAAGCACACGCCGCCGAGGAACGTGCCGCTGTTGGCCCAGCGCAGGTTGTAGAGCTCGCCGGTGTCGGGGATGACGTAGGCGCCGACGGCCGAGATCCCGAAGAAGACGGACCCGAGCAGGTTCAGGTTGGCCATCCCGCGGTCGCGCCGGGCCGCGTGGACGACGTAGACCGCGGCGACCCCGGCCACGCCCGACACGAGGAAGAGCACCGAACCGATCGCGTCCGGCGACCACACCAGCCGACGCTCCTGCGAAGCGTCGAGGCCCTGCACGATCGCCCAGAACGTCGAGAGGTTGAACGCGAAGGTGCCGATCCACTGCGTGGACGCGCTCCACCAACCGAGCCGGGCCGGGTCCCGGCTCCACATGGCGACGCCCGGCGCGCGCGACGCGCGTTCCTGCAGCGTGGCCGCGCTGGTGAAGAAGATCGAGCCGACGAAGAACGTGACCGCCACGACGGTCACGTCGAGGTGCTCGTAGTAGGGCGCGAACGCGCCGAGCATGAAGCAGAACGAGCCGATGGCGAACAACACCCCCATCCGGACCGGGTTGCCCACCGCGCACCTCCTCGTCACCGCTCGCCGGAGCGGCCGAGCCTATTGAGCGCGACCGGGGAGTCGGCGGGTCGCGCACGCGGCTGCCTACGATCACGGCGATCACGTCGAGGGCCGCACCGGCCGAGCGGACAGGGGCACCATGGCGAAGCGACCAGTCAGCGATCGCAGCACGAACCGCGGGGACGCACGATGACGGCGCCCGCCGCGCCCGCAACCGAGCCGGACCGCGCGCCCGACCGCGAGAAGCTCGTCCTCGTCGCGCTGATCCTCGTCGCCGCGGTCGCGAACCTGAACCTCGCGGTCGCGAACGTCGCGCTCCCCGACATCGGCAAGGCGTTCGACGCGAGCCAGACCGAGCTCGACCTGATCGCGGTCGGGTACTCGCTCGGCCTCGCGGCGTCGGTGCTCTACCTCGGCGCCCTCGGCGACCGCTACGGCCGCAAGATGATGCTCATCCTCGGCGTGTCGCTCTCGGTTCCCGCCTGCATCGTCGCGGCGTGGGCACCGAACCCCGAGGTGCTCTTCGGCGCCCGGCTCGTCGGCGGCATCTCCGCCGGCATGGCGTACCCGACGACCCTCGCGCTGATCACCGCGCTGTGGTCGGGTCCGGGCCGCACCCGCTCCATCGCGCTGTGGTCGGCGATCGGTGGTGCCATCTCGGCGGTCGGGCCGCTGACCGCGGGCGCGCTGCTCGAGAAGTTCTGGTGGGGATCGGTGTTCCTCGTCACGCTCCCGCTCGCGGGCGTCGCCCTGCTGATGGCGGTGCGGCTCGTCCCCGCGCACGTCGGCGAGTCGACCGAGCCCGTCGACAACCCGGGCGGCATCCTCTCCGCGGTGATGATCGGCGCCGTGGTGCTCGCGATCAACTTCGCCGCGGTGCCCGACGCCGGGACCGCGGTGCTCTCACTCGCGATCGTCGCGGTCGCCGCGCTGGTCGCGTTCGTCATCCGGCAGCGCCGCACCGCCAACCCCCTCTACGACCTCGACGTCGCCCGCCGGCGCATCTTCTGGGTGGCTGCGCTCGCCGGGATCATCGTGTTCGGGTCGCTCATGGCCGCGATGTTCATCGGCCAGCAGTTCCTCCAGAACGTGCTCGGCTACTCCACCCTCGACGCCGGCCTCGCGATCCTCCCCGCCGTCGTCGCCATGGTGATCGTGGCGCCGCGCTCCGCCCAGCTCGTCGAGTCGAAGGGTGCCCGGTTCACGCTGCTCGTCGGCTACGTGTTCTGCGCGCTCGGCTTCGTCACGATGCTGGTGTTCTGGAAGGACGGGGCGAGCTACTGGTCCGTCGGGCTCGGCTACCTGCTCGTCGGCGCCGGCGTCGGGTTCGCGGGTACGCCCGCATCCCACTCGCTCACCGGCGCGGTCCCCGTCCGGCGCGCCGGCATGGCGTCGGGCACCGCGGACCTCCAGCGCGACCTCGGCGGGGCGATCATGCAGTCGATCCTCGGCGCGCTGCTCACCGCCGGGTACGCGAGCGCGGTCTCCAAGGCCATCGCGTCGGCCCCGAACCAGAGCCAGATCACCGACAGCGTGCAGACCCAGCTCCAGGCGTCGTTCGCGAGCGCGGAGACGATCGCGAAGCAGTACCCGCAGTACGCGACCGCGATCACGAACGCGGCGAAGACATCGTTCGTCGACGGCGCCGACTGGGCCTACGCCGCCGGGATCATCGCCGTGGTGCTCGGCGCCGTGATCGTCTTCTTCCTCTTCCCGAGGTACGACGAGGAGAAGAGCATGCTCGCCGAGTACGCGGCCGAGGACGAGGGCGACGCCGCCCCCGCGCCGGCCTGAGCCGCGTCGTCAGCGACCGGCGCGGAAGTTGAGGTAGTAGCGGCTCGGCGTGGGGCCTCGCTGGCCCTGGTACTTCGAGCCCTTCTCGGTACTCCCGTACGGGTGCTCCGCTGCCGTGGTCATCTCGAAGAAGCTGATCTGGCCGATCTTCATCCCGGGATAGAGCGCAATGGGCAGGTTGGCGACGTTGCTCAGCTCCAGGGTCAGGTGCCCGTCCCAGCCGGCGTCGACGAAGCCGGCGGTCGAGTGGATGAGCAGTCCCAGCCGCCCGAGGGACGACTTGCCCTCCAGGCGCGCCACGAGGTCGTCCGGCAGCGCCACCCGCTCGAGCGTGGAGCCGAGCACGAACTCACCGGGGTGCAGGATGAACGCGTTGCCCTCGGCGACCTCGACGATCTCGGTGAGATCCTCCTGGGGCTCCTTCGGGTCGATGTACGGCGTCGTGTCGTTGCGGAACACGCGGAAGTAGCGGTCGAGGCGGAGGTCGACCGACGACGGCTGCACGTCCCGGTCGTCGAGCGGATCGACGACGATGCGGCCCGCGGCGAGCGCGTCACGGATGGATCGGTCCGAGAGGATCACGGCGCTGGACTCTAGCGATCGGCCTTCCCGCGACCCCCGGCCGCGGACCACACCGGCGCCGATCGCGCGGTGCGCGCGCGATCGGGAAATTTCCGCGTAGGGCGCACGACTCATTGTGTGGTTCCGCACGGGAAATCCGGGTCCATGCCTTGTTGTGCGTTCGCGTCATTCGCGAGAGTCATAGGCGGGTTCTCGACCGGGCAGGGCCGGTGCACCCCCGACGGGGTGACCGGTGCCGGTTGGCGAAATGTCTAGAATGACCAGATTCGAGACGACGGCTCGTCGTCATCGAGCGGGCTCTACGGGAGGAAATCGAAGTGACACGACTCCGCACGCGGCTCATGGCCGCACTGGCGGTGACCGGCCTGGGCGTGACCACGTTGGCCGCGACGGGAGGCACCGCCCAGGCGCTGTCGAACCCGGCCAACCCGGTGCTGGCGTTCAACCACATCATCTCGTCGCACCCGTTCCCGGGTGGGCCGAGCAACGCGAGCGACATCGAGGGTCTGGCGGACGTGCCGGGCGACAACTCGATGTGGGTCGCCGACGACAACGCCGACAGCGTGTGGGAGATCAACGCCACGTCCGGCGCCTACAAGCTCCGGCTGCGCGGCGGGGACACGTCGAACCCGAAGAACCTCGACTTCTCGACCGCGACCGAGGTCGGCACCGGCCTGACCTGCGGCCAGAAGCTCGACGTCGCCGTCGTCGGTGACACCGCGGCGAACGAGTGCCTCGCCCGGTCCGACGACTTCGAGTCGGTCGTGTACGACCCGACCGACGACGTGCTGTACGTGACCTCGGGCATCGCCCCGAGCCAGACGCTGCCGGGGACGGGCGTCCACCCCACCGTGTGGCAGCTGACGCGCGTGGGCGGCCACTTCAAGCCCACGAGCTGGCAGGAGCTGCCCGCCGGCGAGGACCCGACCGCGGCCGGCTGGCGGCCCGGCACCGGTCTGTACTTCGGCAAGGGCACGAAGCTGAAGACCTACGACTTCGCGAGCAACACCCTCGGGAGCTCGTTCTCGATCGGGGTCAGCGACATCGTCGGCGTCACGTTCACGGACGCGAGCACCGCGTTCGTGACCACCGCCCGCGTCGACACGTCCGCCGGTCGCACCACGGCGACCTCGGACTCGACGCTCCACCGCTTCAACATCTCCGGCAGCAACTGGAGCGCCGACCCGAAGTGGACTTTCCCGCTCAAGAGCATCGGTGGGACGGCACCCGGCGTCGACGACGACGGGATGATCGACGCCCGCGACCTCCAGATCGTCGGCGACTCGTTCTACGTGACCGACGGCTACGACGGTCGGGCGAGCGGCGACCACCCGATCTACGTGTACGACCTCGTGAACGCGACGCCGTCCTTCCTGGCCCTCCCGACGGCGGGCAACCGGCCCCTCACCGTCAACTTCGGTGACACCTCGACCGGCAACCCGGTGTCGTGGGACTGGAACTTCGGCGACGGGAGCGCGCACGGGACCACCAAGCTCGTGAGCCACACCTACAACACGGCCGGCAAGTACACGGTCACCCTGACCGTCGGTTGGAGCGGTGGCTCCACCGCCCAGACGACCCAGGACATCACCGTCACGAAGCCGACCGGTGCGCCGGGTGGCTACATCGTGGACGGCTTCGGTGGTCTGCAGCGGGTCACGGTCGGCAACGGCCCGACGCCGCCCGCACCGAACCTCAAGACGGCACCGTACTGGCAGGGCTGGGACATCGCCCGCGGCGTCGCCCTGCTCCCGAACAAGACCGGCGGCTACGTGCTCGACGGCTTCGGCGGCATCCACCCGTTCGGCCTCGGCACGAACGCCGGGCCGTCGGGCGCCGTCAAGGGCGGCGGCTACTGGGTCGGCTGGGACATCGCCCGCGGCATCGCGCTGATGCCCAACGGCAAGAGCGGCTACATGATCGACGGCTTCGGCGGCATCCACCCGTTCGCCATCGGCAACGCGGCGCTCCCGCCGGCGACGGTCGGCAACCCGTTCTGGCAGGGCCAGGACCTGGCCCGGGGCATCATGCTCACCACCGACGGCAAGGGCGGCTACGTGGTCGACAAGACCGGCAAGCTGTACCGCTTCAAGGTGGGCACCGGCGGCACCAAGCCGGCGGCGCCGAACACCGTCGGCATCGTGAGCGCGGTGCAGATGCAGGGCGGCTCGTTCGTCTCGGACAACACCGGCGGCCTCACGGTCGACGGCTTCGGCGGGACCCACGGCTTCGGCGTCGGCAGCTTCGGGCCGCCGCCGGCCGTCACGGTCGGCCCCTACTGGCCCGGCTGGGACATCGCCCGGGACCTCGCGCTCTTCTCGAGCTGATCCCGGCGAGCACGCACGCATCGAGGCCCCGGGGTGTGACCCCGGGGCCTCGTCGCGTAGAGTCGCCGTTCCTCGCGGGTGTAGTTCAGAGGCAGAACATCAGCTTCCCAAGCTGAGAACGCGAGTTCGATTCTCGTCACCCGCTCCCTCGGGACCCCTGCCGACGCAGGGGTCCCGCCGCGTCCGGCTCCGGTCGGAGCGTCGCATCGGCGGTCGCCCGACCGGCGTTGAGCCCGGTTCAGCGGCCTTTACCTCAAGTCAGCGGCGATGAGTCCCGATAGGTGGTGTACCGCGGGACGTGCGGGTTCCGTCGGCCTGTGACCGGCGCGGTCGCAGCACAGCGACTTCGAGGAAGAGGCCATGACCACCGATACCCCCGCCACCGAGAGCCGGTCGGAGCGCCGGGCCCGCAAGGGGCACCGCAGCCGCAAGGTCGTCGGCCTCGTCGTCGCGGCCACCGCCGCCTTCGCGGCCACCGCGGCCTTCGCCGCTTGGACCGTCGGCGGCGGCGGCTCCGGTACCGCGACCGCCACTTCCGCGCAGAACCTCACGACGAGCGTGGCGACGACGACGGCGCAGCTCTACCCGGGCATCACCGGCGCGAACCTGTACCTGACCGTGAACAACCCCAACCCGTTCCCGGTGAACATCAGCTCCGTGAACGCCAACGGCGCCGCGGTTCCCGACGGCGGCCACGCCACCTGCGTGACCACCGGCGTCACGTACACGACCACCGCGGTCACCAAGACCGTGCCCGCGAACGGCAACCTGTCGTTCACGGTGCCGAGCGTCGCGATGTCCAACGCCTCGGACACCGGCTGCCAGGGCGCCACCTTCACCATCCCGGTGACCTTCACCGCGAGCTCCTGATCCGACGCCCGCTGCGCCGGGTGCGGGACCGCTCGAGGTTCCGCACCCGGTCCGGGCCGGAGGAGCACCCCGATGCGCCGGATCGCCGCGTTGCTGTTCGGGCTGGCGGCCGTGCTCGCCACGACCGCGACGGCTGCCGGCGCCGCCGAACCACAGTTCACCCTGACGGTGGACTACCGCGGGCTGTACCCGGGTGCCGACGTCGACGTGCCGGTCACCGTGGCGAACCGGCAGTCCTACCCGATCGTGGTCCGGACCGCGACGACGAGCGTCGGTGACGCCGGTCCGGCCTGCACCCGCGCCAACGTCACCGTCACGACCTTCACCGGCGACGTCCGGGTCCCGGCGCACGGGACCGCCGTCGTGCCGCTCCACTTCCGCATGCTCGCGAGCGCCCCCGACACGTGCCAGGGCGCGACCTTCCCGCTGTCCTTCCGGGCCGAGGGCGCCCCGGCGTCCGACGGACCGACCGGCGGCGGATCCGGTGGCTTCGCCTTCACGGGTGCGGGCGGCGCCACGCTCGTCCTCGCCGCCGCGGGAGCCGCGGCGCTCACTTGCGGCGGCGTGGTCGTCGCCCGGCACCGCCGGCGGTCCCGGTGAAGCGCTTCGTCGTCGCGCTCGTCGCGACGCTCCTGGTGCTCGGCTCGGGCACGGCGTACGCCGCCTGGACGCCCGGCGCGGGCGGCAGCGGCACCGCGTCCGCACAGTCCGTCGGCGTCCCGACCTCCGTCACCGCCGCCGCGCTCACCTACTCGAGCGTCAAGGTCAGCTGGTCGGCTCCGGCGTCGGGCCCCACCCCGGCGCAGTACCGCGTCCTGCGGACGGCGCCGACCACCGCGACCGTCTGCACCGTGAGCTCGCCCACCGCGACGTGCACCGACACCGGGCTCGCCGGCTCGACCTCCTACAGCTACACGGTCACGTCCCTCATCGGGACGAGCTGGACCTCGGGTCCGAGCCCGACCGCGTCGGCCACCACGCCGGCCGGACCGACGTTCAAGCTCACCACCACCGGCGGCAACAAGACCGCGGGCACCGCGTTCACCGTCACGATCACGGCGACGACCAACGGCACCACCACCGACACGTCCTTCGCCGGCGTGAAGTCGCTCAGCTTCTCCGGGCCGGGGAACGCGCCGTCGGGGACGGCGCCCACCTACCCGGCGACGGTGAACTTCGTCGCCGGGGTCGGCAACGCGTCGGTCAAGCTGTTCGACGCGGAATCGGTGGATCTCGACGCCACCGACGGCACACGGGACGGTTCGGTTCCGGTCACCGTCGTGGCCGGCGCCGCCACGCAACTCGGATGGACCAGCTCGAGCGACGACTGCACCGGGGGTGTCGTCGTCGTCGGTGTGGGTGGGACCTTCACCTCGAAGGTCACCGCCTTCGACGCCTACCTGAACCCGAGGTCGGGGACCAACCGAACGGTGAACCTCTCGCGGTCTCCTGCGCGGGGCACGCTCAGCGTGACCTCGCTCGCCATCACCGCCGCGAACTCCGAGACGACGAATGCGATGACCTATACGCGGGCGACCAACAACTCGGGCAACGTGACGGTCACGGCGGCGGCGAGCGGGCTCACGAGCACGACCTGCAGCGTCCGGCAGACCTGACCCGCTCAGCCGAGGAAGCCCGGCGGAGCCGACGGCCCCGGCGTCGTGGTGGTGGTGTCGGGCTCGTTGCCACCGACGGACGCCCAGCTCCCGAAGCGCACGACGATGCTGTTCAGCAGCTGATGGATCGCGACCGCCTGGGGGCGGTGGTCGCTGCGGATCTCGAGCCGGCCGCCCCGGGGCAGCTCGACGTAGCCGAGCTTCAGGGCCTTCGGCGCCGCGGCCAGCGCCTCGAGGCCCGGCGCGTCCGGACCGAGCAGGGCCCGGAGCCCGCTCACGTCGCCGACGCCGAGGGCGCGCTGCTGCGCGTGGAGGTAGTCGCCCACCCGGCCGATCTGCGCGGCGGCGAACTCGTCGTCGACGGTCACGGTGAGCGCGCCGCCGTCGGGGGTCAGATCGACCGTGTAGTGCACGAGATCGCGGGTGACGTGCATCGCCACCGCGGCCCGCAACGCCGGATCCGCCGGTGCCGACCGGGCGCCCGACGAACCGGAGCCGGAGCACCCGGTGGCAGCGACCAGGAACAGCAGGACCCCCATCGCCGTGCGCCCACGACCGGTCCCGGTCGGGAACGGGCTCACGCGGTGAGCGATGCGATCCCGGCGATCAACATCACGAAGCCGAGCAGCATGAAGGCCACGCTGCGGCCGATCGGCGCCTGCACCAGCTCGCCCTCGAGGGTCCGCCCGGTGGCCGCGGCGCGACTCGCGCCCTTGACCTTCCCGCTGCGCGCACCGGCCACCGCCGCCCGTCGGTCGGCGTCCCGCCGTCGCTTGAGCAGGGCCCAGCCGTATCCGAAGAAGAGCGCGGCACCGAAGGCGACTACCAGCTCCCGGAGGACCTCGTCGTAGAAGCTCGCGACGACCATCCGGCCAGCGTACCGACGGCTCCGCCGCGCTCAGGCACCAGCTCCGTCGAGGCGGGGCCGGCGGCGCAGCGCCCGCCATCCCAGGGTCCCGAGGCCGGCGAGGAGCGCGAAGGGCAGGACCGCCCCTGCGACCACGATCATCCCGCCGAGCACCGCGACCAGGGCGGCGACCGCGTCGGACCACGCCCGGCCGAGCGCCGATCCGCCCTCACCGGACGTCCGCACCGGCGGCGCGCCGGTGGGCGTGAACGAGGCCGAGATCGTCGCGAACGTCGTCTCGCCGTCGAGCAGCTGCTGCTGGCTCACGAGCTGCTCGACCTGCTCCTGCACGGCGGCGAGCTGCTGCTGCACCGCGATCGTGTCCGGCACCGTGCGCGCCTGGCCCATGATGTCCTGCAGCGTCGCCTCCTGGGCACGCAGGTTGCGCAGTCGGGCCTCACGGTCGACGTACTCCGCCGTGCGGTCGGTCCCGGACTGCGAGCTCCCGGTCACGTGGCCCATCGCGCCGAATCGACGGACGGCCTCGTCGTACCGGTCGGCGGGCACGCGCACGGTGATGGAGCCGAAGCCCCGGCCGGACTCGGAGCGGACGACGTACCCGCCGCTCGTCGTCACGAACGTCTCCGCGTCGCGAAGGCGCGTCGCGATCGCGCTCCGTCGCACGCCGATGTGCAGCTCCGCGGTGCGGGCGATGCGGGGCTGGACGCCCGGGACGGGCGCGCCGCCCGCATTCGGGACCGGCGTGCCGTTCACCGTCGAGTCGGCGATCGACTTCTCGTCCGCCGCGGCCGGAGCGGTGACCCCACCCTTGGTCGCGGCGTCGACCCGACCGATGGAGGCCGTGCCCGACTTCGCCGCGTCGCCGCCTCGGTCGCTCCCGCCGGAGACCAGCCCCACGACGGTCCCGGCCACCACGAGCGCGATCACCGCCACTCCGATCCACCTGCGCATCCGGTCCCCCTCGTCCTCGCCGCGGTCCCCTCGACCGCGGTCGTCAGCGCTTGGACGCCACGACCCGCCGGGCGGTTCCCGTATGCGAACATCTGCCGTGCGCGTGATCGTTGCCCGATGCTCCGTCACCTACGAGGGTCGGCTCGGCGCCCGGCTCGCGGAGGCGGTCCGCCTGGTCATGCTCAAGGCCGACGGCAGCGTGGCGGTGCACTCCGACGCGAAGGCCTACAAGCCGCTCAACTGGATGACCCCGCCGTGCCACATCCGGATCGGCCCTGACGAGATCGTCGCCGAGACACCCAAGGGCGAGCGCCTGGTGATCGAGCTGCACGAGGTCCTCCACGACCACGCCGTCGAGCTGGGCGAGGACCCCGGCCTCGAGAAGGACGGCGTCGAGGCCGAGCTGCAGCAGCTCATCGAGATGCGGGTCCAGGCGCTGCGCGACGACCTCACGCTCGTCCGCCGCGAGTACCCGACCGACATCGGCCCGGTCGACTTCCTCTGCCGGGACGGTGCCGGTCGCGCCGTGGTCGTCGAGGTGAAGCGCGTCGGCGAGATCGCCGGCGTCGACCAGCTGCTGCGCTACCAGGAGCGCCTCGACCTCGACTCCCGGCTCGCGCCGACCGTCGGGATGTTCGTCGCCACCCGCATCAAGCCCCAGGCGAAGGTGTACGCCGAGAGCCGTGGGGTCGAGTGCGTCGAGATCGACCTCGACGACCTGCGCACCCACGACGACCCCAAGCTCAAGCTGTTCTGATCCGACCCCGAACCCCAGGAGCACCGATGGCCCACGACCGTGCCGAGATCGAGGCGACCGTCGACCGGTACCTCGAGGTCCGCCGCCGCATGGACCGCGGCGAGGAGACCAGCTGGACCGCGATCGCACAGTTCTTCACCGACGACTGCGTGTACATCGACCCCGCCTGGGGACGGGTGGAGGGCATCGCCGCGCTGCGCGAGTTCCTCGACGAGTCGATGCGCGGGCTCGACGACTGGTTGTTCCCCGTCGAGTTCGTGGCGATCGAGGGCGATCAGGTGGTCGTCAAGTGGACCCAGATCACCCCGCCGGGGCCCGACGGCACCCGCTACCACCAGTCGGGCTACTCGACGCTGCTCTACGCGGGCGACGGGAAGTTCTCGTACGAGGAGGACCTGCTCAACATGGCCCACGTGAACGAGGACCTGCGCACGGCGCAGTGGCGGCCCGGACCGGGCTTCGTGATGCCCCCCGCCGAGCCGAACCGCGACTGGTCCCGGCCGTGAGCGACACGCCCGCCGCCAACGCCGCGCAGGCCGAGTACTGGAACTCCGACGAGGGCGCGCACTGGGTCCACTCCCAGGACCGGTACGACGCCATGCTCGAGCCGTTCATCGCGCCGGTCCTGCGCGCCGCGGAGCTGAGCGCGGACACGACCGCCATCGACGTCGGATGCGGCACCGGGGCGACGGCCCGGGCCGCGGCCGCGGCGGCCGCCCGCGTGACCGGCGTCGACATCTCGGCCCCGATGATCGAGGCCGCCCGGCGGATCGCCGAGCGCGCCGGGGTGACCAACGCGGAGTTCCGGGTCGCCGACGTGCAGACCGCGTCGGGTCTCCCGGCCGCCGACATCGCGATCAGCCGCTTCGGGGTGATGTTCTTCGACGACCCCGTCACCGCGTTCGCGAACCTGCGCCGGACCGCCGGCCGGCTGGCGTTCGTGTGCTGGCAGCCGATGCTCGTCAACGAGTGGATGACCGTGCCCGCCTTCGCCGCCGCGGAGCACGTGGGCGTCCCGGCGCCGGCGGACCCCACCGCACCGGGCCCGTTCGCCTTCGGCGACCCCGATCACGTGCGCACCGTGCTCTCCGACGCCGGGTGGCGCGGGGTCGAGATCGAGTCGTTCAGCACGCCCATGCTCGTCGGCGGCCCCGGCACCGTGGAGGACGCCGTGACGTTCCTGCGCAACACCGGGATGGGCCGGATCCTCTTCTCGGACGCGGAGGCGCCCACCGTGGCGGCAGCGCTCGACGCAATCAGGGAGGTGCTCACTCCCCATCACGACGGTACGGGGGTGCGCCTCGACTCCGCGACCTGGATCGTGACCGCCCGCGGGTGAACCGCCGTTCAGGGTGTGGCTGAGGCGCCGCGGCGACGGTCCCGAGCCGGAGTCGATGGTCCGGGCGGTGCGCGCGACGCACAGAACGCCCGGGCGCCTCAGGATGTGGCTGAGGCGCCGCGCCCGCGGTCCCCGAGCCGGAGTCCCGGGTCCGGGCGGTGCGCGCAACACGCGGAACGCCCGGGCGCCTCAGGATGTGAAGGCGCCTCAGGGGGTGTCGGTGGTCGCCATGTTGGCGAACTTCACGATGTGGTCCAGGAACGCGAGGCGCGCGGTACCCGTCGGCCCGTTGCGGTGCTTGCCGATGATGACCTCGGCGATGCCGCGCTGCTCGGACTCGGGGTTGTAGGCGTCGTCGCGGTACAGGAACATCACGACGTCCGCGTCCTGCTCGATCGACCCGGACTCGCGGAGGTCGGCGAGCATCGGCCGCTTGTCCTGGCGGTACTCCAGCTGACGGTTGAGCTGCGCGCCGACGACCAGCGGGCATTCGAGCTCACGGGCGAGGATCTTCAGACCGCGTGACATCTCGGAGACCTCGACCTGACGGTTCTCGCTGCGCCGGGGCGAGCTCATCAGCTGGAGATAGTCGACGACGATGAGTCCGAGGTCGCCGAAGCGCGCCTTGATCCGCCGGGCCTTGGCCCGCATCTCCATCACGGTGCAGTGCGCGTTGTCGTCGATGAACATCGGCGCCTCGCCGAGGTGGCTGATGGCGGTGTTGAGCCGCGACCAGTCGGCGTCGTTGAGCTTGCCGGTCTGCAGCTTGCGAGCGTCGACGCGGGACTCGGAGGCGAGCATGCGCTTGGTGAGCTCGACCGCGCCCATCTCCATCGAGAAGAAGAGCACCGGCCGGCGGCTCTCCATCGCGACGTTCGCGGCGGCGCCGAGCATGAACGCGGTCTTCCCGGCGCCGGGCCGGGCCGCGACGATGTTGAGCGTCGACGGCTGCAGCCCGAGCAGGATGCGGTCGACGTCGAGGTAGCCGGTGGGCACGCCGGTGAGCTGTCCCTCCTCGCCGTACATGTGCTCGAGCTGGTCGACGGTCTCGGTGACCGAGTCGAACAGCCGGACCAACGACTCCGAGATGCGCTTCTCGGCGACCTCGAAGACCATCGCCTCCGCCCGGTCGATGGTCTCGGTGACGTCGTCGGGCTGGCCGTACGCGCTCTCGGCGATCTCGCCGGAGACCGAGATGAGGCGCCGGAGCAACGCGAGGTCGCCGACGATGCGCGCGTAGTGCGCAGCGTTGGCCGAGGCGGGCGTGGCCGCCTGGAGTTGGAGCAGGATCCCCTTGCCGCCGAGCGGCTCGAGCAGGTTGGATCGCCGGAGCTCCTCCGCGACGGTGACCGGGTCGACCGGCTCCCCCTGCTCGTAGAGGGACCAGATGGCGTCGAAGACGTGCCCGTGCGCAGGTTTGTAGAAGTCGGCGGCGTCCACCCGGGCCTCGACGGCGGCCGTGATGGCGTCGCGCGACAGCAGCATGGCGCCGAGCAGCGACTCCTCGGCCTCGAGGTTGTGCGGAGGGATGCGCCCGCCCGCGGCCGGCCGGATCACCTCACTCGACTGGACCACTCGCCACCCATCCCGCTCGCCCGGACCCGGCCGAGATCGTCACATCCCCGCCCTGTGGGTTGGAAGAGGAAAACCCACGAACCTCTGTGAATTGTCTGGGGAAACCGGGCCTCGGTTGTCCCCAGGGCCTGTGGACGACCATGGCCCCGAGTATCCCCGGCACGCGCGACCACCGGGCGCGAACCACGCGAATCGGCCCGCCTCGCGGCGGGCCGATCACGCAGGTTCGAAGGGTCGGGCGCCCTAGTCGGCGACGACCTCGACGGTGACCGTCACGATGACGTCGGTGTGGAGCGTCACCTGCACCTCGCTGGTACCGAGCTCCTTGATCGGCTCGCCGAGCGCGACCTTGCGCCGGTCGACGGTGACGCCGGTGGCCGCCTCGATCGCCGAGGCGATGTCGGTGGCCGTGACCGAGCCGAACAGCTTGCCGGCCTCACCGGCGCGGGCCGAGACCTGCACCGGCGTGGCGACGAGCGTGCGCGCCGCGTTCTGCGCCGCCTCGCGCTCGCGTGAGTCGCGGACCTCGCGGTTGCGACGCATCGCGACCGCCTGCTTCTCGGCGCCCTTGCTCGCGACGATGGCGAGGCCGCGCGGCACGAGATAGTTCCGCGCGTACCCCGGCGCCACCTCGAGCAGATCGCCCTTCTTGCCGAGCGACTCGACGTCGGTTCGCAGCACGATCTTCATCGCCTCAGCCCTCCCCGCCGTCGTCGGTGGGCCCGTCGGCCGCGGGCGCGCCCACGGTGGCCTCGGTCGCCTCGTCGAGCGTCACGCCCTCGGGGAGCTCGTTCTCGCCGTCACCCGCGACGGGCGGTGGCGCGTCCGGGGTCGGCATCGGCGCGTTCGGGTCCAACCGGTCCCGGTCGCGCCGCCCGCTCCGGCTGCGCTGGGTCACCTGCCGCACGCTGTACGGCAGCAACGCCATCTCCCGCGCGACCCGGATGGCGCGCGCGATCTCACGCTGCTGCTGCGCGTTGTTGCCGGTGACGCGCCGGGCGCGGATCTTCGCCCGCTCGGACATGAACCGGCGGAGCAGGTTCACGTCCTTGTAGTCGACGTAGTCGATCTTCTCCTGGGTGAGGATCGACACCTTCTTCTTCTGGACGCGCCGACGGTCGTTGGCTGCGCCACCCTTCCGCCGGTCGTTCCGGTCTCGTGCCATTGCTCGGTGCCTTTCGATTCGATCTAGAAGGGCTCTTCGTCGTACCCGAAGTCGCCGCCGCCACCGCCGGAGCCGGAGCCGCCGCTGTTGCCGCCGCCGCCACCACCGCCGGAGGAGCGGCCACCGCCACCGCCACCGAAGTCGCCGCCGCCACCGCCGCCACCGCCGCGGCGCTCGGAGCGCTTCACGTCGGCCGTCGCCCAGCGCAGGGAGGGTCCGATCTCGTCGGCGACGATCTCGACGACACTGCGCTTCTCACCCTGCTCGGTCTCCCACGAGCGCTGCTCGAGGCGACCGTTGACGATGACGCGCATGCCCTTGGCGAGCGTGTCGCTGATGTTCTCGGCCATGTCGGCCCAGGCCACGACGTTGAAGAAGCTCGTGCGCTCCTCCCACTCGTTGGTCTGGCGGTTCTGCCAACGACGGCTCACCGCCACGCCGAGTCGGGCGTTCGCCTGACCGGACGCGGTGTAGCGGATCTCGGGATCGCGGGTCAGGTTCCCGACGATCGTGATGGTGTTGTCTGCCATGGTCGTGCCTCCTCGGGCCGCCGTGCGTTCGTGCGGCGTCTTCCTCGGAGCAGCGGGGAACCGCTACTCGTCGGCCTCGTCGTCGTCGGACGAATCCGCGGACGGGGCCGCCTGCGACTCCGGCGAGCCCCCGAGCTGTCCGTAGACCTCTTCGGGGATGCGCAGGATCTTGTGGCGGATGACGTCGTCGGAGAGGGAGAGCGACCGGTGCAGCTCGTCCATCGCCGCGGGCTCGGCCTTCGCCTGCAGGACCACGTAGTAGCCCTCCCAGCGGTGCTTCACCTCGTAGGCGAGCCGGCGCTTGCCCCACCAGTCGATCGGGCCGCGCTCGGCGCCCTTCGACTCGATGAGATCGATCGAGCGGGTGACGGCAGACCGGATGGTCTCCTCTTCCAGGTCCGCGTCGAAGATGACCATGACCTCGTACGGCCGCATAGGCCGGTACCTCCTTCGGACCGCCGGTGGGCCGGCGGGCCCCGCCGGTCGTGATGCCGCCGGGGCAGGGTGGACATGAAGGAGGCGACGGGGACCCGTCACCTCCGTTGTGAAGCCGGAGACGCTACCAGGAACGCTCCCGACCGGACCTATCGGCGTCGACGGTACCAGGGGGGTGCGACAACCGCTCCGGGCCGGTACCGTCGGGCCCGACCGGGACAGGGAGGGCAGCCGTGACGGCCACGGTCGACGAATCCACGGTCGCCGGCAGGCGCCGGCCACTGGTCTCCGCTCTCGTCGGAGTCCTCGGCGTCACCGTGGTCCTCGGCACCGGCTGGTGGTGGTTCCGGGGCGGCAGCTTCCTCGACGCCGGTGGCGGTACCGCGATCGCGGGCGCGCGACCCGGCGTCACGACCAATGTGGGTCTGTTCCCGCGGACCGACGGTGGCACGGTGGTCCTCGAGGGTGTCGACCCGCCCCGGATCCCGGGCCTGCGCATCCGCGTCGTCGGCGTGCTCGCCCCGCCGGACGGCGGCGTCGGCCTCACGTACGGACCCGTCGCGCACCGCGTGCGCATCCGTGGCCAACGCGTGGGCGCGACCACGGATCCTCGCGTCGCGCACTTCCAGCTCGCTGTCCGCGTCACCGCAACGCGGCCGGGGCTCTACGCCCTGGGCGACCTCCGGGTCCGCTACCGCTCCGGACTCCGTCACCGCACCGCCGTCACCCGCGGCACCGTGCTCTGCCTGGCGGTTCCCGGTCCGCCGCCGGTGGCGCCCGACCCGCGCTCCGGATCGCACGACCCCTGCGCGGGATCCTGACTAGGCGTCGGTGAGCTCGGTACCCGAGTGGGTGGTCGGGCCCGCCGGGGCCTCGGCGCCGTCGCCGGCGAGCTCGAGCACGCTCATGTCGATGGACGTCTCGAGCTGATCGGTCATGTGATACGTCTCGTCGCTCGACGGGAACAGGCCGCCGCGCACGTCACGCACGAAGTGGCGCACCGCGTCGGTCGCCACCGCTCCGAGCTCCGCGTAGCGGCGCACGAAGCGGGGCCGCATCCGGTCCTCGAAGCCGAGCAGGTCGTGGTACACGAGCACCTGACCGTCGACGTGGCGGCCGGCACCGATCCCGATCGTGGGGACCGACACCGCGTCCGTGACCATCCGGGCCACACCGTCGGGCACGCACTCGAGGACGATCGCGAAGCATCCGGCCTCGGCGAGCGCCACCGCGTCGTCCACGATGCGCTTCGCCGCGTCGAGCTGCTTGCCCTGCACCTTGAAGCCGCCGATCGCGTGGATCGACTGCGGTGTGAGGCCGAGGTGGCCCATCACGGGGATCTCGGTGTCGAGGATCGCCTCGATCGCGTCGAGCCGCTTGCGGCCGCCCTCGAGCTTCACGGCGCCGGCGCCCGCGCGGATCAACGCGGCGGCGTTGCGGACCGTCTCCTCGCGCGACACGTGGTAGCTCATCCACGGCAGGTCACCGACGATCAGCGCGTGCGGCTTCGTGCGCGCGACCGCGCCCACGTGGTGGACCATGTCGTCGGTGGTGACCTGGAGCGTGTCGTCGTAGCCGAGCACGACCATCGCGAGCGTGTCGCCGACGAGGATCATGTCGACCCCCGCGCCGTCCACGACCCGCGCGCTCGGCGCGTCGTACGCGGTCACCATCACGAGGGGCTCGCCGCCCTTGGCCGCGGCGATGTCCGGCGCGGTCAACGGGCGTGTACGAGCGGACGCGTCAGCCATCTCGGATCCTCCGCCGTCCAGGGCACACACGGCTCCCGGCAGCACGGGAAAGTGTAGGCCCGGATCCGCCCGCTCCCGCCAGGCGACCGGGTGCCTGCACCCCGGCCGGGAGGTGGGCTGGCCGAGTGTCGCGCCCCGGCGCTCCGGTGCAGGATGGGCCCATGGCCGAGCACCGGAGCGGACGCGGGCGAGGGGTCGGGTTCTGGGCCCGGCGCGACCTCGCCGCGAGGTGGCGGTCCCTGCTCGCCCTGGGGCTGATCGCCGGGGTGGCCGGGGGGATCACCCTCGCCGCGATCGCCGGCGCCCGCCGGACCGACGTCGCCTACACCCGGTACAAGGCGGCCACGGCGTCGCCCGACGCCATCGTGTTCGGCACCCAGGTCGGGGGCGAGAACGTCGACTACTCGCCGGTGGAGCAGCTGCCCGAGGTGGCGGCCGCCGGCCGGTTCGCGCTCGCCGCGATCGTCATCGCGGGCCACGACGTGAAGGGGCAGCCGATCGGCACGCTCGCGCCCGCCGACACCCGGCTGTACCGGACCGCCGCCCGGCCGCTCCTCGAGGCCGGGCGGCTGCCGGACCCGCACCGGGTCGACGAGATCGTCGTGAACCGCGCCGCCGCGGCCACCGGGCTCGGGGTCGGCGACCGCGTGACGCTGCGGACGTCGAACGACCTGACCGCGTTCTACGGGCAGGCGCCGACCACCGGCGGACCGACGATCCACGCCCGGGTCGTCGGGGTCGGCGACAGCACGATGGACCACGTCTTCCAGCCCGACCAGCCGGGCTTCTTCCCGAGTGGCGCGCTCCTCGCGCGCTACGGGTCCGAGGACCTCTCGCCGGAGGTGCGCGTCGCGCCCGGCCACATCGCCGAGGCGACCAACCTCGTCGTGCGGCTGAAGCCCGGCGCCGATCTCGCCGCGTTCCATCGCGACGTCGCGCGGGTGCTGCACGTCGAGAACGCCGACGGTGCGGTCCCCGGCTCCGCGGTGCCGATCCGCGACCTCGCCGACGACGACAAGCGCATCGAGCACGCCACCGACCTCGAGCGGGTCGGGCTCCTCCTGTTCGCCGCGGCGACGGCTCTGGCCGGCCTGGTGCTCGTCGGCCAGGCGATCGCGCGATCGGTGTACGCGATGGCCGAGGACGTGCCGACGGTCAGCGCGCTCGGCATGCGCCGGGGCGACATCGTCCGGGCCCTCGTCGCACCGCAGCTGCTCGTCGTCGGGGTGGCGGCGGCCGTCGCCGCGGGAGTCGCGGTCGCGCTGTCGCCGCTCTTCCCCGTCGGCCTCGCCGGCCGGCTCGATCCCGACGTGGGCGTCCACGCGGACCCGCTCGTCCTGGTGCCCGGCGCGGCGGTCGTCGCACTGGTCGTGCTCGCCGCGGCCGGGCTCGCCGCGTGGCGCGCCCGGCGGGCACGACCGCTCGACGTGCACCCGCGCCCGTCCGTCCTCGGGCGTGCCGCCCGGGCGACGCTCCCGCTGCCGATCGGGCTCGGGGCCGGCCTCGCCCTCGAGCGCGGGCGCGGGCCGCGGTCACTGCCGACCCGACCCGCCATCGTCGGCGCCGTCGCCGCGGTCACGGGCGTCGTCGCGTGCTTCGGACTGCTGCACGGCATCGACGACGCGCTCACCACGCCCGCCCGGTCCGGCCAGATCTGGGACGCCACCGCGTTCTTCGACGACCCGGCCGGCTTGCAGACCGCCGAGCACTACGTGCGCACGAACGCCGACGTGGTGGCGGCGGGCCGCATGGAACGGGCCCCGGTGACCGTCCGCGGGACCGAGATCCCGCTCTACACCGTGACCGCGCTCCGCGGGAACCGACCGTTCGCGACGATCGCGGGCCGGGCGCCCCGGGGCGACGCCGAGGTCGCGCTCGGGCCGTCGTCCGCCCGCGTCCTGCACCTCGGCGTGGGCGACCGCGTGGCGTTGCGTCAGGGCGACCACCACGTGACCGCGATCGTCACCGGCCTGGTGCTGCTCCCCCAGACCCCCCACTCGTCGTTCGACCAGGGCGGCTGGGTCACGCCGGCGGGCTTCGCGCGCGTCGAGGGGCGCCCGAGCGAGCGCGAGCGGACCGAGGAGGTCTCGGTCGTCGCGTCCTTCCGGCACCACCCGGCAGCGGCGCTCGCGGCGATGCACCGGGCGACGAAGCTCGAGGTCGACCCGATCTCCACGCCGCAGGACGTGCTGAACCTCCGGAACGTCCGCCCGCTCCCCCGGGCCCTCGCAGCGTTCCTCGTCCTCCTCGGTGCCGCGGCGCTCGGTCACGCGCTCGTCACCGCGGTGCGGCGGCGGCGGCACGAGCTCGCGGTGCTGCGGGCCGTCGGCTTCACGCCCCGCCAGACCGCGACGACGGTCGCGGCGCAGGCCGGGACGGTCGCGCTCGTCGGCCTCGTCGTCGGCATCCCGCTCGGCGTGATCCTCGGACGCCTGTCGTGGCGGTGGGTGGCCGACGCCACCCCGCTCGTGTTCTCGCCGCCCGTCGCCGTCGCGGTGATCCTGGTCGGGATCCCGGTGACGATCGTCGTCGCGAACCTGCTGGCCGCGGCGCCGGCGCGCCGGGCGGCCCGGATCCGACCCGCGGTCGCGCTCCGGACCGAGTGACTACGGTCGCCGTCGTGCCGACCTGCGAGAACTGCGCCCGCGACGAGCCCGAGCTGCTGCCGGTGCGCCGGGTCTACGTGGTCCCCGAGACCTGGGACGCCGAGGCGTCCGAGACCGTGGTCGACGAGGTCGAGCAGTGGTGCGTCTCCTGCTGCTCGCAGTACCCGCACGAGCGGGCCTGACCCGGGGGTGCCAGCACCCGACCGGCGCCGGGCGCGGGCACGGGTGACACCCCGGTCGTCGCCCGGTTCAATGGTCGGGTGGGGACCCTGTGGTTGGCGGGACCGGCCGAGCTCCGCCGCCGTCGGAGCGGCACCCTGGCACTGCTGGTCGCAGCGGCGCTCGGACTCGCGGCGTCGCTCGGCGCCTTCCTGGCCGCGTACCGGACCGAGCACGCCTATCCCGAGCACGTGCGCCGCGCGCGCATGGCGGACCTGGTGGTCAATCCCAGCCTGACGAGCGAGGACTCCGACCGCGTCATCCGCTCGCTCCCGCACGTGCGCCACGTGGACACCTACGAGCTCACGGCGGCCGGCTACTACGACGCCGCCCGGATGCACACGCTCCAGGACGTGGTCGAGGCCAACCCGGGTCAGCTCTACGCGTCCCCCGACGGTCACTACCTCGACTCGGACCGGCTCATCGTCACCGACGGCCGTCGGCCCACCGGCCACCGGGAGGTCTTCGTCACGGAGGAGTACCGCGACGAGCTCGCCCGACAGGTCGGACACCCTCTGCGCGTCGGGCAGCGCATCCCCGTCGGGTTCATCTGGTCGGCAGCCGACGTCGACGTCGACGATCCGGGTCGGGTACCCGTCGAATCGCTCGGAGTGGTCCACCTCCGCATCTCCGGGTTCGGGCGGATGGCCGACGGCGTGCTCTCGGACCGCCTCTACCCTCCACAGAACCTGATCATCAGTGCCGACGTCGCCCGTCGGCGGTCGTGCCCTCCGGGCGCCATCCCGGACTCGCAGGACCCCGAGGTGCTGCTGCCCGCGATCTTCCCGCCGAACTGCTCCGTGCAGTACCGGTACTACGCGCTCCGCCTCGACGACCCCGACGCGGTCGGAACCGTCGCCCGGCTCGCGCAGCGGCGCCTGTCGGCCCTCAACCCTGCGCTGTGGCGACGGGTCGGTGCGGCCAACGCCGAGAACATCTCCTACTACCCCGTGGTCACGACCCGTCGTGACACCGACGCCCGCGTCGAGCGGGCCGTGCGCCCCACCGTCTTCGCGCTCAACCTCTTCGGATGGGTCGCGGCCGTGGCCACGGTGGTCGTGGTCGGACTCGCCGCCGCGCGCACCGCTCGCGACGGCCGGTCCACCGACCGGATCGTCCGCGCGCTCGGGGCCGGGTCGGTGACGCGGTGGAGCCTGCGGATCCTCCCCGCGGCCGTGGGCACCGCCGTCGGCATCGTCGTGGGGATCGGGATCGGTGTCCTCCTCTCTCCGATCGGCCCGGTCGGCGAGGTCGCACGCGTGAGCGCGCACCGCTCCGTCTCCGCACCCGGCGCCGTGGTGGTGCCCTTCGCCCTCGTGGTCACCGTCGTCCTGGCGCTCACCCTCGGCGCCGTCGGCGCGCTCGCGGGCCAGGGGGTGGTCCGACCGGCGTCGTCCGACCGGTTCCGGCGCATCCGCCAGCCGGAGATCGCCGACGGCGTCGGCGCGGCGTTCGCGTCGGGCCGGGCCGCGCTGGTGCCCCTCGCGGCGGCCGTCGCCCTCACCGCCGTCGTGGCGACCGTGGTCTTCGCCTCCAACCTCGGCCGGGTCGTGGACGCCCCCGCCCGCTACGGGTGGCCGTGGCAGTTGGGGGTGCTGACCGGTGCCGGCTACGGAGACACCGACGTCCACGCGGTCCGGTCGACGCTGGCACCGGTCGCCGCCGTCACGTCGTGGAATCCGATCGGCGTGAACAGCGCGACGGCCGACGGGCGACCGCTCCCGCTCCTCACGAGCGACCGCGCGCTGCCGCTCCCGGTCGTCTCGGGCCGGCTGCCGAGACACCCGGGGGAACTGGCCCTGGGTCGCCACAGCGCCGACGCGCTCGACGTCGGGGTCGGTGGCCGCGTCCGGCTGCACATCTCCAACGACACCCCGACCCGTCGCGTGCGGGTCGTCGGGATCGTCGCGCTCCCCACCGTCGGTCAGTACTCGTCCGATCGCACCGGGCTGGGCGTCGGGGGCTTCACGGTCGTGTCGAAGGCGGCCCAGCGGCGCAACACCACCTTCACCGGAGTGCGACTGCGCGAGCCCTCCGACCGGGACGCGGTGCTCGCGTCGATCCGACGTCGGATCCCTTCGTGGGACGCGGTCGGCGAGCCCCCGACCGTGTTCCGTCGCGCCGTCGAGCCGCCCGAGATCCTCAACGTCGACGCGATGCGCGCGGCGCCGGCGATCCTCGCCGGCCTGCTGGCTCTCGCGATGCTCGGGGCGCTCGGCCTCGCGCTCACCGCGTCGGTCAAGGCACGACGACGCGACTACGCCGTCCTCCGGGCGATCGGATTCCGGCGGGACCAGGTCGGGCGCAGCGTCCGCTGGCAGGGCCTCGCGACCATGGTCGTCGGCGTCCTCGTCGGCGTGCCGGCGGGCGTCGTCGTCGGACGGCTGCTGTGGACGCGCTTCGCGGACGAGCTCGGGATTGCTCCGGACGCCGCGCTGCCCGTCGCGCTGCTCGCGCTGGTCGCGGTCGCCGCCGTCGTGGCGGCGCTGCTGGCCACCTGGCTCCCCGCCCGGCGGGCGGGGCGGCGGTCGCCCGCCGAGGACCTCGCGACGCAGTGAGGTCTCAGACCGCCTTGCGGCCGTGGAGCTCGCGCCGGCCGAGGTGGTTCCAGTAGCAGTCGGTGCACACCTCGACCACGTAGCGGTCGAACTCGTCGTGCTCCTTCGACAGCTTCTTCAGCTCGTCGGGTCGCGAGAGCGCGGTGCCGTTGGCGTGGCGGAGCCGGTCGCCGTACACGTACGACACGTAGTAGAGGTGCTTGCCCTTGCAGACCGGGCACGGCTTGCCGACGGGCTCGCCCACGTTGCGCGCCGCCCGCAGGAGCTCGGGGTGCGCGTCGCACACGTCGCCCCGGTCGACCCGACCGGTCGCGAGGTCGCGCAGCACCGCACGGCGGGCGAGCTCGTAGTCGGTCCCTCGGGCCACGGCGCGCGAGCTTACGGGCGTGGGGCCCGCCCGGTGTCCCGTCACACCCCGGGGTGCCCGGACGGACCGGTGACCAGCGCGCACCGCCCGGACCCACGACTCCGGCTCCCGACCCGCCACGCAGCACCCCGGCTCCACCCCGGGGTGCCCGGACGGACCGGTGACCAGCGCGCACCGCCCGGACCCACGACTCCGGCTCCCGACCCGCCACGCAGCACCCCGGCTCCACCCCGGGGTGCCCGGACGCGCCGCCGCACGGGATTCCCGGGCTCCGCGGGGCCCGGGGTGGCGACCGCTAGGTTCGCCGCCGTGACCGACGGATTCACCCTCGCCCGCCTGCTCGGTGACGTGACGCGCAAGCGGGTGCTCGAGCTCGGGTGCGGTGACGGCGCCCGGGCGGTCGAGCTGGCCGCCGCCGGTGCCACCGTCCTCGCCGTCGACCCGGACCCCCAGACGGTCCTCCAGGCCCGCCAGCGCGCCGAGCAGGCCGACGTCCGGATCGAGGCGCACACCGGCGACCTCGCCGACCTCGCGTTCCTCCGCGGCGACTCGGTCGACGTCGCGTTCTCCGAGGGCGCGCTCGAGGCGGTGCCGGACCTCGACCGGGTGTTCCGCCAGGTGCAGCGCGTGCTGCGACCCGGCGCGTGGTTCGCGTTCACGCTCCCCCACCCGTTCGGCTCGCTCGTCGGCGCCGACCCCGAACCGGCGGGCGCGCTCCCACTCGAGCGCCCGCACGTCACGCGCTCGTACTTCGAGGACGACCCGGTGGGTGCACCCCGCCCGTACCGGATCGGCGAGCTGTTCGCCCGGCTCGGTCGGGCCGGCTTCCAGGTCGACACGATCCTGGAGCCCGAACCCGACGGCGACGCCCGCGGCCGGGCGCTCGCCCCCGCCACCATCGTCTGGCGCGCCCGCAAGGTCGGGTCCTAGCTCCGTACCGCGACTCCGGCTCGTCACTCCGACCGAGGCGCCTCGGCCACACCCCGAGGCGCCGGGACGTCCCCCTCCTGCGCGCACCACCCCGTACCGAGACTCCGGCTCGTCACTCCGACCGAGGCGCCTCGGCTCGCGCGTCGTACCAGGCGCGCAGGCGGGCGTACGCGTCCTCCTCGGTGATCGGGCCCTCCTCGAGACGGGCCTCGAGGAGGAACTCCCGGGCCTCGCCCACGACGCGGCCCGGCCCGATCCCCAGGAAGTCCATGATCCGGCGCCCGTCGAGCGGCGGCTTGATGGACCGCAGCTCCTCCTGGGCGGCCAGCTCCGCGATGCGGGACTCGAGCTCGTCCATGCGCCGGGACAGGGCCCGTGCCTTGCGCTCGTTGCGGGTGGTGCAGTCGCAGCGCTGCAGCTCGTTCAGCCGGTCGAGCAGGTCGCCCGCGTCGCGCACGTAGCGCCGCACCGCCGAGTCGGTCCAGCCCATCGCGTACGTGTGGATGCGCAGGTGCAGGTACACGAGCTGGGTGACGTCGTCGACCACGTCGGTCGGGTACCGGAGGGCCGTCAGGCGGTCGCGCGTCATGCGGGCACCCACCACCTCGTGGTGGTGGAACGTCGCGCGCCCGCGCTCGAACGACCGGGTCTTCGGCTTGCCGACGTCGTGCATCAGGGCCGCGAGCCGGAGCACCAGGTCGGGGCTCGTCTTGGCGACGACCGCGATCGTGTGCGCGAGCACGTCCTTGTGATGGTGGATCGGGTCCTGCTCGAGCTCCATCGAGTTCAGCTCGGGCAGGAAGCGGTCCGAGAGTCCCGTGCGCGCGAGGAACCAGAGCCCGGCCGACGGGTCCTCGCAGAGCAGCAGCTTGGAGAGCTCGTCGCGCACCCGCTCGGCGCTGACGATGTCGAGCCGGTCCGCCATCGTCTCCACCGCGGCGACGAGCTCCGGGTCGGGCGTGAACCCGAAGCGGGCGACGAAGCGCGCCGCGCGCAGCATGCGCAGCGGGTCGTCGCTGAACGAGATCTCCGGCGACAGCGGCGTCCGCAGGCGACCGGCGGCCAGGTCGACCGCGCCGTCGAAGGGATCCACGAGCGTCGCGTCGGGGAGCCGCAGGGCGAGCGCGTTGACGGTGAAGTCGCGGCGGCCCAGGTCCGTCTGGATCGAATCACCGAAGATCACCTCGGGCTTGCGGCTCTCGGGCCGGTAGGTGTCGGCCCGGAACGTCGTGATCTCGCACGGCACCCCCCCGACCCGGGCGCCCACGGTCCCGAAGCGCTGCCCCTGCAGCCAGAGGTGGTCGGCGACCGGCGCGAGCAGGCGCTCGAGCTCGTCGGGCCGCGCGTCGGTGGTGAAGTCGAAGTCGACGAGCGGCTCGTCGATCAGCGCGTCCCGGACGCTCCCGCCGACGAGGTAGCACTCGTGGCCGGCCTCGGTGAGTGCCCGCGCGACCCGCTGCACCGGGGAATCGGGCGCGAGGACGGGGACCAGCCGGGCCGGGACGGACACGGCTTCATTGTGGCCGCCGCCGCCGGCCGGGGCGGGACCCGGGTCGGCGGTGGGTCAGGCGGTCCGGGCGAAGGGTGAGACCGACGCGTCGTTCTCGTGCTCGCGGAGCATGTCCGCCTCCTCCATCTTGAGCCGGAGGTCGTGCGGGTTCGTCGACGCCGCGAGCGCGTCCTTCCGGGTCACCACGCCGGTCGTGTAGAGCCGGAGCAGGCTCTGGTCGAAGGTCTGCATCCCGTAGAACTCGCCGTCGGCGATGATCTCCTCGAGCTCGTGGGTCTGGGTGGAGTCGGCGATCTTGTCGAACACCCGACCCGTCGCGACGAGCACCTCCATCGCGGGCACGCGTCCCTCGCGGTCACCGCGGGCCACGAGCCGCTGGGAGATGATCCCCTTCAGCGCACCGGCGAGCGACATGCGGACCTGCTGCTGCTGGTACGGCGGGAAGAAGTCGATGACGCGGTTGATCGTCTCGGCCGCGCCCATGGTGTGCAGCGTCGAGAAGACGAGGTGACCGGTCTCGGCGGCGGAGAGCGCCGCCCACACCGTCTCGGGATCACGCATCTCACCGATGAGGATCACGTCCGGGTCCTGCCGCAGCGCGCGCTTGAGCGCGGAGAGGAAGTCGGCGGTGTCGTCGCCCACCTCGCGCTGGTTGATGATCGAGCGCTTGTCGCTGTGCAGCACCTCGATCGGGTCCTCGATCGTCACGATGTGACGCGCCTGCGTCGCGTTCACGTGGTCGATCATCGCGGCGAGCGTCGTGGTCTTGCCGGAACCGGTCGGTCCGGTGACGAGCACGAGCCCGCGGTGCTCCTCGGCGAGCCGGCGGCAGACGGGCGGCAGCCCGAGCTCCTCCATCGGCGGGATGCCGGGGAGGATGTGCCGCAGCACCATCCCGACGGTGCCGCGCTGGCGGAAGACGTTGACCCGGAAGCGGCCGACGCCGCTCAACGAGTAGGCGAAGTCGGCCTCGTTCGTGGAGATGAACTCCTCGGCCCGGACCTTCGGCATGATGGCGAAGGCGACCCGCTCGGTGTCGGCGGCCTGCACGATCTCCTCGCAGGCGTGCACCAGCTCCCCGTCGAGGCGCATGTGCGGCGGCGAGCCCACCTTGACGTGGACGTCCGACGCGCCGCGGCTCACCGCGTCCGCCAGCACCTGGTCCAGATCGAGCAACGGTCGTCCTCCCGCGCGTCCCCGGTGCGGCGTGCACCGTCCGTGCGGGTCATATCGGCCGATTCGTACGGGCCCTGTAGGACCGATCCGCTCCGGATCAGCCCAGCTGCTCGCGCCAGAGATCGGCCACCACGTCGACCATGTGCGCCCCCGGACCCCCGGACGTGGGCTCCTCGCCCTCGATCCGGGGTGCGTCGCCCCCCGCCAGCACCGGCAGGGTCGCCGCCACCGAATCGCGCAGGCCGGTCAGCGAGTAGCCGCCCTCGAGGAACGTCAGGACCCGCCCGCGCGGTGCCTGGTCCAGGAGGCGGGCCACCAGCGCCCCGTAGTCCGCCGCCGACAGCGCGAGTCCGGTGATCGGGTCGTCCCGGTGGGCGTCGTAGCCGGCCGAGATGATCAGCCAGTCGGCGGCGAACCGTTCGAGCAGCGGCGCCACCACCCGGTCGTACGCCGCGAGGTACACGTCGCCGGTGGCACCCGCGGGGAGCGGGACGTTGCAGGTCGCCCACCGGCCGGCTCCGACGCCGACCTCGTCGTGGCGGCCCGTCCCCGGGTAGAGGGGCCACTCGTGGAACGACACGTAGAGCACGTCGGGATCGGCGGCGAAGATCTCCTCGGTCCCGTTGCCGTGGTGGGCGTCGATGTCGACGATCGCGACGCGGTGCCCGCGGGCGCGCAGCTCGGCGGCGGTCACCGCGACGTTGTTCACCAGACAGAAGCCCATCGCCTGGCGCGGTCGGGCATGGTGCCCCGGCGGCCGGATCGCGAGGAACGCACCGCCGGCCCGCCCGGCCTCGACCGCGTCGATCGCCGCGATCCCCGCGCCGGCGGCGGCCAGGGTCGCCGCCCACGTGCCCTCCGACGCGGGCGTGTCGGCGTCGAAGTGACCCCCGCGGTCGCACACGGCCTCGAGCCGGTCGAGGTGATCCGCGGGATGGACCCGCTCCAGCTCGGGGCGCGTCGCGTCGCGGCGGTCGAGGCCCACCAGGTCGGACCCGAGGTCGGCGAGCGTCACCCCGGCGGCGACCGCACGCAGTCGCAACGGTCGTTCGGGATGGTGGGGACCGGTGTCGTGGTCCTCGTAGACCGGGTCGGTCGCGATCAGCAGCATCTGCGGAAACGGTACCGCCACCCGGAAACCACCGGTGGCGCCGCATAGCCTTCCGCGGCGATGTCCGACGACATGTTGCGCTGGCCCGGCGGTTGGGCCCGTCTCGGCGCCTGGCACGGCCGATCCGACGTCGCCTATCTCGCTGTCGGCGCGCAACGCCCGCCGAGCCAGGCGCTCGTCGACCAGTGGCTGGGGCTCCTGCGCGGCCGCGGCTACGCGCGCGTCGTCACCAACGCGCTCGCCCCGGCGGAGACGCTGCCGTTCGTCGACGCCGGCTTCGCCGTGCAGGAGCGGCTGCACCTCCTGCACCACGACCTGACCGACCTCCCCGCCGCCGCCACTCCCACCCGGCGCGCCCGGAGCGCCGACCGCCCTGCGATGCTGGCGGTCGACGCCCGGGCCTTCCCGCCGTTCTGGCAGCTCGACGCGGCCGGGCTCGAGCAGGCGGTGCTCGCCACCCCCGCCGCCCGCACCCGCGTCGTCGACGACGGCACGGTGATCGCCTACGCGGTCACCGGACGCGCCGACCGCCGCGGCTACCTGCAGCGGGTCGCCGTCGACCCGGACCACCACGGCCGCGGCCTCGGGCGCGCCCTCGTCATCGACGCGCTCCGCTGGCTGCGCCGCCTCCGCGCCCGCACCGCCGTCGTCAACACGCAGCTCGACAACGACGTCGCGCTCGGCCTGTACCGCTCGTGCGGCTTCCACGAGCAGCCGAGCGGCCTCTGCGTGATGGGTCGCACGTTGTGACGCGGGCCGGGCGCCTGCGCATCCCGGTCCTGCTCGCCGTCGGGCTCGTGCTCGTCGTCGCGCTCGCCGCACCGGCCGCGGCGCGGCCCGGGCGCGCTGCGGCGAAGCAGCCGGCGGCGCTCACCCTCGTCGCCCAGCCCGCGTGGTCCCGTCCCGGTGACGACGTGCTGCTCCGCGTGGCGGTCCGCGGCACCGTCGATCCGGCGGCGGAGGTGAGCGCGCACATCCACACCGCGGTCACGAGCCGGTTCGCGTTCGAGCAGACGGTGAACGGCGACCGGCTGGGCGGCACGGTCGCGACCCGAACCGCGAAGCTCGCCGATCTTCCCCTCGTCGGCGACGAGCGGGTGTTCACGATCCCGCTCCAGGATCCGGCGGCACCCCGCGACCCGAACCGCGTCCTCCTGCGGGTCGACGGCGCCGGGTCCGTGTACCCGGTCGAGCTCGAGCTGCGGGACCCGGACTCGAGCACGGTGCTCGACGGCTTCGTCACCGACCTCCTCCTCGTGCCGCGCACGCCGGCCGCCGGCACCGACGCCCGGTTGCAGGTCGGCTGGATGTGGCGCCTGGCGGCGGCGCCGTCGACCACGACCGCCGGCGAGCCCGACCCCTCGTTCGTCGCCGACACCGGCCCCGGCGGGCGGCTCACGCGCATCGTGAACTCGCTGCAGACGGCCTCGATCCCGCTCACCCTCGTGCCGAACCCCGAGACCGTCGAGGCGATCGTCGCGGATCCGGCGAGCAAGCAGCTCGCGGACCGGCTCCGAGCCGTCGCGCCCACCGTCGGGATCCTCGCCGGTCCGTACACGACCATCGACGGGCCCTCGCTCGTCGCCGGCCGGCTCACCGAGGCGCTGACGTCGCAGCTCGTCGACGGGCGCAACGTCCTCGAGCGCGACCTCGACGCCGCCGTCGACCACACCGTCGCCGCGCCGCAGCCCCTCGACGCACCCTGGCTCGGCCGCCTGCGCGACGACGCCGGGACCACCCGGGTCGTCGTCGGGCCCGGACAGCTGGCGAGCGCCACGCCCGCGGACCAGTTCACGCCGGCCCGACCGTTCCGGCTCGAGACCGGCATCGGCGGCTTCGACGCGCTCGAGGTCAACGAGATCACCTCGAGCCTGCTCGTGAAGCCGGGATCCGACGCGCTGCGCGCCCAGCAGGTCCTTGCCGCGCTCGCCGTGATCGCGCTCGAGCAGCCCAACCGCGTCCGCGGGGTCGTGATCGACACGCCACTCGTCTGGCACATCCGGCCCGCCCGGGCGAGCGCACTCGTCGCGGGGCTGCGGGACAGCCCCCTGCTGAAGCCGACCGAGATCAGCGCGATCTTCGACAACGTGGTCGCCTCGACGACCTCCAGCGGCCGGCCCTACGCACGCACGCTCGCGCCGATCACGCCCCCCACCGCGCCCGTGGGCCCGGGCGAGTACGCCGCCGCCCAGAACCGCATCGACGCGCTCGCGTCGATGACGGGCTCCTCCGATCCGCTCGTCGGCCGCCTCCGCCACGAGCTGCTGGTCACGCCCGCCTCGCGGACACGCGGGACCGGCCGGCGCCAGAGCCGGGCCCGGCTCGACACCATCCAGAACCAGGTCGGGGCGGTGATCAGCGGCATCCAGGCGCCTGCGAGCCGGACGTTCCGGCTCACCTCCCGCCGGGCCACGGTACCGGTCAGCATCCAGAACCGCAGCGACCAGCCGCTCCGGATCACGGTGCGCCTCGAGAGCAAGAAGCTCGAGTTCCCCAACGGTTCGTCGCAGACCGCGGTCGTCCCGGCGGGCGGGCGCAACAAGACGCTGCAGTTCGACGTCGCCGCCCGTGCGTCCGGCACGTTCCCCGTGCTCGTCACCCTCAGCTCACCCGACGGTCGGCTCGACCTCCAGCGCTCGCGCTACACGGTGCGGTCGTCGGTGGTGAGCGGGGTCGGCCTGGTCCTCACGCTCGGCGCCGCGGTGTTCCTCGCGGCGTGGTGGTTCCTCCACTGGCGCCGGCGCCGGACCCCTCGCGGTGGCGCCCCCGCGACGGCCGCGCCCGCCGCGTCATGACCACCGAGGCGGACCCGACCGCCCGTTCCGTCGCGCGCTCGAGCATCGTCGTCGGCGCGGGGACCCTGCTCTCGCGACTCACCGGGTTCCTGCGCGTGTCCGCGCTCGCGGCGGTGCTCGGCATCACGCTCGTCACCGACGCGTACAACCTCGCGAACTCCACGCCGAACATCGTCTACGAGCTGCTCCTCGGCGGGATCCTCACGGCGACGCTGGTCCCCCTCTTCGTCCGGTCCGTCGAGGACGCGGACCCGGTCGCGTCGCGGGCGATCACGACGGTGTCGATCGCGCTGCTGTTCGCCGGCACCGTCGCCGGCACGATCGCCGCGCCCTGGATCATCGACGTGTACTCGGGCCTCGCGGGCTCCCACCGCGCGCACGTCACGGCCCACCAGATCGCGCTGCAGCAGGAGCTCGCCACCCAGCTGCTCCGCTGGTTCATGCCGCAGATGCTCTTCTACGGCGTCACGGCCCTCGCGACCGCCATGTTGAACGCCCGGCGCCGGTTCGCCGCCGCTGCGTTCGCCCCCGCGCTCAACAACGTCGTGGTGATCGCCGCGCTCCTCGCCGTCGCCCGGGCGAGCACGCACACCCCGACGCTGCACTCCGTGCTCGACGATCCGGCCCTCGTCCTGCTGCTCGGGCTCGGGACCACGGCGGGGGTCGTCGCGATGGCGGTGGTGCTGGTGCCGGCGGTGCGCCGGGCCGGCGGCGACTTCGGCTGGCACTGGGAGCCGCGCCACCCGGCGGTCCGGCGGCTCGCCCGCCTCTCGGGGTGGACCGTGGGCTACGTGGCCGCCAACCAGGTCGCGTTCCTCGTCGTGCTGGTGCTCGCCTACCGCTCGACCGGCGCGGTCTCCGTGTACCTGGCCGCGTTCACCGTGTACCAGCTCCCTCACGGTCTGCTCGCCGTGAGCATCATGACCGCGCTCGCGCCCGAGCTGGCCCGCAGCCATCAACGCGGCGACTTCGTCGCGCTCCGCCGTCACTTCGCGGCGGGGCTGCGGATGCTCCTGCTCGTGATGGTGCCCGCGGCCCTCGGCATGGCGGTGCTCGCACGACCGCTGGTCCACGCACTGCTCGACCACGGCAACTTCAAGCACCACTACGTCGCGGTCACCGCGGACACGCTGGCCGCGTTCGCGATCGGACTCGCGGCGTTCTCCGTCTACCTCTACGTCGTGCGCACGTACACGTCGATCCTCAACACGCGCACGCCGTTCGTGCTCAACGTGGTCGAGAACGGCGTCAATGTCGCGACCGCGTTCGCGCTGTGGGAGTGGAAGGGCGTCACCGGCCTCGCGTGGTCCTGGACGATCGCCTACACGGTCGGCGCGATCGTCTCGATCGCGACCCTGCGCCGCGACCTCGGCGGCATCGACGGCGGCTCGGTCCTCGCGACCCTCTGGCGGGTCGTGGTCGCGCTCGGGCCCACCGCGCTCGTCGCGGTCGGCGTCGACCGGATCATCGGCTCGGGGACCCTCGTCGCCACGGGGGCGGACCTGGTGGTCGCGGCAATCGCGGCAAGCGCGGTATATGCCCTGACACTCCACCTCCTCGGCATCCCGATCATCCGGATGATCCTGGACATTCTCCGCCCGTCGGGACGCGCGCGGGCGGCCGACGCGTAACCATTGCCGCTGCGGCCGGGTCCTACCCCCGGCCGACCGGCCCCGGCCCGTCGCGCCACTCGCCCACCTGGAGGTTCCATGGCCGTCCGCATCGTCACCGACAGCGCGTGTGACCTCCCGCAGAGCCGGGCCGACGCCCTCGGCATCGAGATCGTCCCGCTCACGATCCGCTTCGGCGACGAGGAGTACGTCGACCGGATCGAGCTGTCCAACGAGGAGTTCTGGCGGAAGGTGGCCACCTCCCCGGTGCTCCCCGAGACGGCGGCGCCCTCGCCCGGCGCGTTCGAGGAGCGCTTCCGGGCCCTCGCGGCCGACGGCGCCGACGGCGTCGTCTGCATCAACCTGTCCTCACGCCTGTCCGGAACGATGCAGTCCGCGCAGGTGGCGGCGAAGGCCCTCGAAGGCCAGGTTCCGGTCACCGTGATCGATTCGCTCACCGTCTCCATGGGCCTCGGCAACCAGTGCATCGCTGCACAGGAGCTCGCCGCCCAGGGGAAGTCCGTCGACGAGATCGCCGACGCGGCCCGGGGGCTCGCCGCGCACACGAAGCTCTTCGGCACCCTGGACACGCTCGAGCACCTCAAGCGCGGCGGTCGGATCGGGGCGGCCCAGGCCACCCTCGGCGGCCTGCTGTCGATCAAGCCGGTGATCGAGGTGCGCGACGGCGTCGTCGCCGAGGCCGGCAAGGTGCGTACCCGCAGCAAGAGCCTCGCCCACCTCGCGAGCAAGCTGGCCGACGCGGTGAACCCGCAGAAGGTGTTCGTGTTCCACGCGCAGGCGCCCGACATCGAACAGTTCCTGGCCCTCGTGTCCGGGAGCGTGCCGCGCGACCAGATCGAGGTCGGCGAGATCGGCCCGGTGATCGGCACCCACGCCGGGCCGCGCACCATCGGCATCGGCTGGGTCGAGGGCTCCTGACCACCGGGGCCGGCGCGCGGCACGGGATCGTGCGCCCGGACCACTAGTTTCGGGCTCGTGGCTCGTTCCGTCGCGCCCGGGCGCGTGCTCGGCGGCCGTTACCGGCTGGACCAGGAGATCGCCCGCGGCGGCATGGCCACGGTGTGGCGCGCCGAGGACCCTCTCCTCGCGCGCTCGGTCGCGATCAAGACCCTCGACCCGGCGCTCGGCGAGGACGAGGCGCTGCGCACCCGCTTCCGGCGGGAGGCCGTCGCCGCCGCCGCGGTCGCCCATCCGAACATCGTCGCGACCTACGACACCGGCGAGGACGACGGCATCGCCTACATCGTCATGGAGCTCGTCGAGGGTGCCACGCTCCGGCACGCGATCGACCTCCACGGTGCGCTCCCCGCCGCGCGCGCGGCCGACATCGGCGCCCAGGTGGCCGACGCGCTCGCCGCCGCCCATGCGCGCGGCCTCGTGCACCGGGACATCAAGCCCAGCAACGTGCTCGTCCAGCTCGACGGTCGGGTCAAGGTCACCGACTTCGGCATCGCCAAGGTCACCGACGCGCCGCACGAGGACCTCACGCGCGCCGGCAACGTCATGGGCACGGCGCGCTACCTCGCGCCCGAGCAGCTCGAGGGGGACGTGGTCGACGAGCGCGCCGACGTCTACTCCCTCGGGCTCGTCATGTACGAGATGCTCACCGGTCAGAGCCCGTTCGGCGCCGACTCCGAGATCGCCACCGCCGTCGCCCGGCTCACCACCACCGCCCCGCCGATCGCGCAGGTGCGGTCCAACGTCCCGCCGGGGCTCGCCCACGTCGTCGAGCGGGCGATGGAACGCGACCCGGACCGCCGGTGGCCGAACGCGGCCGCGATGCGCGACGCGCTCGCGCCGTTCCGCATCGCGGCACCCGACCGGACCGCCGACGCGACGGTGCCCGTCGCCATGCCGCCGCGGACCGCGGCCCCGGTGGCCGCCGCTCCGCACCCGGCGCTCATCGACGACGGCATCGGCACGGGGGCACGCATCCTGATCTGGCTGCTCGCCGTGGCCCTCGGCTTCGGACTCGGCTACGCCGGCTACGTCCTCGCCACCGACTCGAAGCGCGAGACCCCCGCCAAGGTGACCACCGCGAAGGGCGAGGACCTCACGATCGCCCGCATCGTGTCGTTCGATCCGGACGGCGACCAGGCCGAGCACGACGACGAACTCGGACTGCTCACCGACGGCAACCAGGCCACCGCCTGGTCCACCGAGCCCTACTACAACCCGACGATGGCGCCGAAGCCCGGTGTCGGGTTCGTCGTCGAGCTCACCGGGACCGCGAAGGTCGACGAGGTCACGCTGACCACCCCGCAGGGCGGCTGGGCCGCCTCGATCTACGTCTCCGAGCGCTCGGCCCCGACCCTCGACGGATGGGGCCAACCCGTCGGCTCGCTCCCCGACGCGCAGACGAACAACCGGGTGGCGATCGACTCTCCGACGACCGGCCGCTACGTCCTGGTCTGGTTCACGAAGCTCGTGGCCGTCCCGGGCGGCAACTACCAGGCCAAGGTGAGCGAGGTCTCGGTGCATGGCACCCCGGCCTGACCGGTCGGACGCCGCGCTCGCCCACGCGGCCGGCACGGGTGACCGCGACGCGCTGGACGCGCTGCTCACCCGTCACGTCGACCGGCTCCACGCGGTGTGTCGCCGGATCTGCGGGCCCGACGACGCGCTCGACGCGACCCAGGACGCGCTCCTGGCGATCACGCGTTCCATCCACCGCTTCGACGGGCGCGCCGCGTTCACGACGTGGGCCCACCGCATCGCGGTGAACGCCGCACTCGACGAGCTGCGACGCGCACGACGGCGCGGCATCCCCGCGTCGGAAGTCCTCGACGCGACCGAACCCGCCGCGGCCGCTGCGGCCTCACCCGAGCGCGTCGTCGACCGCCTGGTGCTCGACGACGCGCTCGCCGCGCTGCCGATCGAGTTCCGGACCGCCGTCGTGCTCCGCGACGTCGCCGGTCTCGACTACGCCGAGATCGCCACCGTCCTCGAGATCCCGATCGGGACCGTCCGGTCGCGCATCGCGCGCGGTCGGTCGGCCCTGGCGGCGGCGCTCGGGAACTCCGGCGATCCCCCTTCCGTCCAAGCGAGCGACCATGCCTGACCCGGACGAACTCCATCTCGACGCCGCGATCAGCGCGGACCTCGACGGTGACCTCGACGCCTGGTGCGCCGACACCGGCGTCGAGGCGGCGACGGTGCGCGCGCAGCTGGCCACGCACGAGGCGCTCGCGCGTCGGGCGGACCTCGAGGCGGCGCGCGAGGCCCTCGCGGCGCCGGTCCCCGCGCTCGACGACCCGACCCGGCGCCGCCTCGTGCAGGGGGCGCTGTCCGATCCGGCCCTGGACGTGATGATTCCGCAGCATCCGCGGCGTTCCGGAACCTCGGACCACCCGCGCCGGGTCTGGGCGGTCCTGGGCGGGGTCGCGGCCGCGGTGCTCCTCGTCGTCGGGGTCGTGGCCCTCGTCAACCGCGGCGGTGGCAACGGCGACGGTGGCGCGAAGTCCGCCACGGCGAGCGCGCCGACCGGCGATCTCGGCGACGTCGGGAACCTGGACCAGAAGCGCGTGGACGCGCTTGTCCGGGGCGGTGGCGCGCCGACGGCGAGCGACTCGGCCACCTCCGGCCCCGCCGCACCGGACGCCGAGGGATTCACCCAAAACCCGGAGAGCGTCCCGGCGGCCCGGGTCGGCGAGTGCGCCGACCGGTTCGCCTCGGAGGGCACCGTCCGCTTCCGGGCCTCGGGAGAGTTCCAGGGCCGGCCCGCGGTGATCGTGGGTGTCGACACCGCCAGCCGCACGATCGTCTTCGTCGTCGCCGCCGACGACTGCGCTCGCGTGCTCTACTCCGCGTCGCGCTGAGCGTCGCGGATAACCTCCGGCCCCCGGACGGAAGGCCGACATGAGCGACTGGACCAGTCAAGCCGCGGACGCGATCGAGAAGACCGTCGTCGCGATCCGCGATCGCACGGTGGAACCGGCGAACCGGGCCGCCCGGGCCGTCATCTTCGGCGTGTTCGCCGCGTGCTGCGTCGCCACGGCGCTCTTCTTCGTCTCGATCGTGCTCTTCCGGGTCCTCACCTACCTCGTCCCGGTCTGGGCCGCCTGGATGATCCTCGGCGGAATCTTCGTCCTCGGTGGCACGTTCCTGTGGACCCGTCGCGTTCCAGGAGCGAGCCCCAATGTCTGAGCACCACGAGGTCGTCATCGTCGGGTCCGGGCCGGCCGGTCTGACCGCCGCCGTCTACACCGCCCGCGCCAGCCTCGAGCCCGTCGTGGTCGAGGGTCTCGCCGCCGGCGGCCAGCTGATGCTGACCACCGAGGTCGAGAACTTCCCCGGCTTCCCCGAGGGCATCATGGGCCCGGAGCTCATGGCCGGCTTCCGGGCGCAGGCCGAGCGCTTCGGGACCCGGTTCATCACGGCCGACGCGGACGCCGTCGACCTGTCGAGCCGGCCGTACCGCGTGACCGTCGGTGACCTCGAGCTCACCGCGGACGCCGTCATCATCTCCACCGGGGCGAGCGCCCGCATGCTCGGGCTGCCCAACGAGTCGCGCCTGCTCGGCCACGGCGTGTCCACCTGCGCCACCTGCGACGGGTTCTTCTTCCGGGATCGCGAGATCGCGGTCGTCGGCGGCGGTGACTCCGCCGTCGAGGAGGCCACGTTCCTCACGAAGTTCGCGAGCAAGGTGACCCTCGTGCACCGTCGCGACGAGCTGCGCGCCTCGAAGATCATGCAGGAGCGCGCGTTGGCGAACCCCAAGATCGAGTTCGCGTGGAACCGTGAGGTGGTCGACGCCTACGGGGACACCTCGCTCACCGGCGTCCGGCTCCGCGACACCGTCACCGGCGAGGAGTCCGACCTCGGCGTCACCGGTCTGTTCGTCGCGATCGGTCACGATCCCAACACGTCGCTGTTCACCGGTCAGCTCGACCTCGACGAGAACGGGTACATCCTCACCGCCGCCGACTCGACCCGGACCTCGCTCGAGGGCGTGTTCGCGTGCGGCGACGTCCAGGACCACACCTACCGCCAGGCGATCACCGCAGCCGGCAGCGGGTGCATGGCCGCCATCGAGACCGAGCGGTACCTCGAGCACCTGCGCCACGCCGCCGCCCATTCCTGACCACGAGCATCGGGAATGCCGCTCCCGGACCCGGCGTTGGCCCCACCGTTACAATCACCTCTCCCGTGACCGAAAGGACGGCTGCCGTGGCCGAGAACATCCTCACGCTCTCCGACTCCACCTTCGACGAGAGCGTCGGCAGCTCCGACACCGCCATCGTCGTCGACTTCTGGGCCGAGTGGTGCGGGCCGTGCAAGATGATCGCACCCGCTCTGGAAGAAATTGCCAGTGAGCAGTCGGGGCGCATCAAGATCGCGAAGCTCAACGTCGACGAGAACCCCGAGACCGCGCGTCGCTACGACGTGATGAGCATCCCGACGCTGCTCGTGTTCCAGGGCGGCGAGCCGGTGAAGCGCCTCGTCGGCGCGAAGGGCAAGGGCCAGCTCCTGCAGGACCTCTCCGAGTTCATCGGCTGACCGTCCGCCCGCCGTGACCCAGCCCGGCCGCGTCCTGCGCGCCGGTGACACCGGCGACGCGATCCGTGATCTCCAGCACCGCCTGATCGGCGCGGGCCACTCGATCGCGCCCGCCGAGCTCGGCACGTTCGGTCGCGGCACCGAGCGCGCGGTGCGCGACTTTCAGCAGGCGCGCCGCATCCGCGTCGACGGTCTCGTCGGCCCCGAGACCTGGACCGCGCTCGTCGAGAGCGGATTCGCACCGGGGGACCGGCTGCTCTACCTCCGGAGACCCAACCTGCGCGGCGACGACGTCGTCGCGCTGCAGACGACCCTCAACCGACTCGGCTTCGATGCCGGCCGGGAGGACGGCATCCTCGGCCCGCAGACCCACACGGCGCTGCGGGACTTCCAGCGCAACGCGGGACTGAGCCTCGACGGCGTGGCGGGCCCGGCGACCCTCGCCGCGTTCCGCCGGGTCGAGCGCATGGCGGACGGCTCGGTGGCCGCGGTCCGGGAGCGCGACGCGCTGCGCCGGCCCGAGGGCATCGAGCACCGCCGCATCTTCCTCGCGGTGGATCTCGGGTACGACCAGATCGGGACCGCGCTCCGGCGCGGGCTCGAGGCTGCCGGCGCCCAGGTGATGCACGACGTCTCGGGGAGCGAGGACCACGCGCTCGCAATCCGCGCGAACCGATGGTCGGCCGACCTGTTCCTCGCGGTGCGGGGGAGCGTCGAGCCCGGGTGGGAGATCGCGGCCTTCGAGACGACGACGTTCCGTTCCGAGCGGGGGCACCACACGGCCCAGGCGCTCGCCGAGGCACTCATTTCCGTGGCCCCGGAGCCGCGGGTCAACCTCGTCGGGCGCGCCTACACCGCGCTGCGCGAGACGCGCATGGCCGCCGTGATCTGCTCGGTCGGGGACCCGGGCACCGGACCGGCCGCCGCCCCCGACGTCGTCGCCCGTGCACTCGTCGCCGGCGTCCGGCGGTCGTTCACCGAGCCGGCGGTCGACACCGCGGACTGAACCCGACGAGGGCCGAGGCCGATCGGTCCGGACGCGACCGACCCCGGCGCCGGGCCGGGGTCGGTGCGATGTCGGTGACGGGCCGTGACCCTCGGTCAGCCGGCGATCACCTTGTAGATCCGCTCGAGATCCTCGAGGTCCGAGAACTCGATCGTCAGCTTGCCACGCTTGGCGCCCATGCCGATCGAGACCCGCGTGTCGAGGTGGTCGCCGAGGAGTCCCTCGAGCTCGGCCAGTCCGGGCGGCCGCAGCGGCTGCGTGGCGCGGGTCGCGTCGACCGAGGGCGTCGCCGGAGCAGGGGAGCCCTGCGGGCCGCGCACGGCCTCCTCCACGGCCCGGACCGACCAGCCCTCCTTGACCGCCGTGGCCGCCAGCTGCTCCTGCAGCGACCGGTCGGGAGTGGCGAGCAGCGCCCGCGCGTGGCCCATCGAGAGCGCACCGTCGCGAACGTAGCGCTGGACCACCGGGGGCAGCTGCAACAGCCGCAGCGTGTTGGTCACGCTGGTGCGGCTCCGGCCGACCCGGGTGGCGACCGCCTCGTGGGTCAGGGAGAAGTCCTCGATCAGCTGCTGGTAGGCGGCAGCCTCCTCGAGCGGGTTCAGGTCGGCGCGGTGGACGTTCTCCACCAGCGCCTGCTCGAGCGCCGCCGCGTCGTCGCTGTCCCGGACGAGCGCAGGGACGCGGGGGAGTCCGAGACGTCGGGCCGCCCGCCACCGTCGCTCTCCGGCGATGAGCTCGAACTGATCGCCGACCGGTCGGACGAGGACCGGCTGGAGCACGCCGACCTCGCGGATCGACTCCGTCAGCTCGTTCAGCAGCTCCTCGTCGAAGTGCTCCCGGGGCTGGTAGCGGTTCGGCCGGATGGCCGCCGTCTCGATCTCGCGCAGTCCCCCGGAGCTCTCGGCTCCGGGACCTGCCGGGATGAGCGCACCGAGGCCCTTACCCAGACCGCCGCGTCGCGCCACTGCTCACCTCCTTGGCCAGCTCGCGGTACGCCACGGCGCCGCGCGAGGTCGGATCGAACAGGATGATCGGCTGCCCGAACGAGGGCGCCTCGGACAGTCGGACCGTCCGCGGCACGACGGTCTCGTAGACCGTCCGGCCGAAGTGGTTCCGGACCTCCTGCTCCACCTGGTCGGCGAGCTTGGTCCGGGCGTCGTACATCGTGAGCACGATCCCGCGGACGTCCAGGGACGGGTTCAGGTTGCGCTGGACGAGCGAGACGTTGCGGATGAGCTGGCTGAGACCCTCGAGTGCGTAGTACTCGCACTGGATCGGCACGATCACGTCGTCCGCCGCGGCCAGACCGTTCACGGTCAGCAGCCCCAGGGACGGGGGGCAGTCGATGATCATGTAGTCGTAGTCGTCCTTGATCTCGTGCAGGGCGCGCCGCAGCTTCAGCTCCCGGCTGAACGCCGGGACGAGCTCGATCTCGGCACCCGCCAGGTCGATGGTCGCGGGCGCCACGAACAGGTTCTTGAGGGTGGTCGGCTCGACGCAGTCCTCGATCGCGGCGTCATTCATGATGACGTCGTAGATGGAGCCCTGCAGCTCCCGGGCGTTGACCCCGAGCCCGGTGGTCGCGTTGCCCTGGGGATCGAGGTCGACGACCAGCACCCGGTACCCGCGCTCGGCCAGGGCGGCACCGAGGTTGACCGAGGTGGTGGTCTTGCCCACGCCACCCTTCTGGTTCGCGATGGCGAGGATGCGGGGGAGTTCGTAGGAGCGGTCGTCCTCGTCGCCCTCCCCTTCCTCGGCGTCGGCGGGCGACTCGTCGGTACCGCTGCCGGTCCCGGCCTCGCCGGTCCCACCACCGTCGGGAGCGTCCGGCCCCGGGACGACGGATCCCGATTCGGGTGGCGCCGCCACGGTTCCGGCCGGGGGGTCCACGGTGTCCCCGGTGACGGGTCCGGCACTTCTCACATCACCCTCGACCGGGCCGGCCGCGCCGGGGGAGGCCTCCGGCCCCTCGGAGCGGTCTCCGGCCGCGGGTGCCACACCGGGACTCGGCTCCCCGGCATCGGCGCCGGCCGTAGGCACGGACGCCCGGATGGCCGTCGTCGGTTCCGTGGCGGGCGCCGGTTCCGGTTCCGGTTCCGGTTCCGCAGTCGGCGTGGCGACCGAACCGGTGGTGACGTCGTCGCTCATGACTTCCTCCGAGACACGATCGTGTCTCCGTCGTCCGCCGAACAGCTTACGGCCGCGGCGTTTCGGGTCGACGGGATCCATCTCACCCCTCTGGCCCGGCGAAGCCGCCGAGCTACGTTCCACGTGAAACATTCCCATCCCGCCCGGCGCGATGTTCCACGTGGAACGTTCGGCTACCAGAGCGGCTTGCGAAGGGGAAGGTTGCGCAGTCGCGGGGCCTCGGGCTCCAGCGACGCGTGCTTGCGCAGGATAACGAAAGTTCCGCTCGACTGCACGACTTGTTCGGCCATCCCGAGGCCGAGACTCCGGAGCTCGGCTTCCGGCCACCGCAGAGCGGCACCGCCGGGCGGCTCGCTCACCGAGAGCTGTCCACCGACGGCGACGAAGGCGGAACCACATTCGGCGGTCGTCGCCGCCGGACCGAAGCCTCGGGCCACGACGAGGTCGAACCGCTCCCGCAGGTCGGGTTCGTGACCGAGGTCCTCCGCCCGGCCCTCGAGCACCCGGACCCTGGAATCGAGTCCGAGACGGACCGCCGCGGTGCGGAGCCATGCCGTCCGTCGGGTCTGCCCGTCCAGGAGCGAGACCTCGACGTCCGGCCAGCAGAGCGCGAGCACGAGACCGGGTACACCTGCACCGGAGCCGAGGTCGAGCAGGGGAGCGGGCTCCAGCGCGTCGGCCCAGGCCTCGGCGTGGGCGATGTGGACCTCGACCGACTGCGGGCCGAGCAGACCGATCCGCTGCGCATCCTCCAGGACGCTCCGCAGCGGGCCGCCGCCGATCACGCCGGGCGGATCACCACGTACCGTCGGGGGTCCTCGCCCTCGGACGACGTCTGCACACCCTCGACCTCGTTGACCGTGTCGTGCACGGTCTTGCGGTCGGCGGAAACCATGGGCTCGAGCGCCCGGGGCTCGCCCGACTCGAGCACTTCGTCGATGACCCGCCGTGTGAACGCAGCCAGGGCAACCCGCCGCTTGGCCTTGTATCCGGCCACGTCGACCCGGATGCGGGCCGCCTGGCCACCCGCCTCACGCTGGACCGCCGCCCGGGTCAGCTCCTCGAGCGCCTGCAGGGTCGCGCCCTTCGGGCCGACCAGCAACCCGAGCTCACCACCCTCGACCTCGACCTCGATCACGTCGTCGTCGTCGAGCACCTGCGAGGTGATCTCCGCCGTGAGGCCCATCGCCTCGACGAGTCCGTTCACGAACTCCTCGGCTGCGTCGGCCTGCTCACCGATCGGCATCGTCTCGTCACTCATGGCTGTGCTCTCCTCTGCGACCGGCTTCGTCTCGCGCGCCGGCCGGGCCGGCTTGTCCTTCGGCGCACGCTTGGGGTTGGCGCCCTGCGGGGACCGCTCGCGCCGCTCCCCCTGATCACGATCGGATCGGCCACGCCGACCCTTCGGCTTGTTGCCGCGGCGACGGTCCTGCGGCTTCTCCCTCGACACCGGCTTGAGCCTCACCCGCACCAGTGCGTCGCTCCCGCCGAACCGGCCGAGGAAACCGGTCTTCGGCTCCTCGATGACTTCGTACTCGACGTCCTCGACGTGGACGTGCAGCTCGTCGAGCGCACGCTCGAGCGCCTCCTCGACGGTGCGACCCGTCGTCTGGACCCACTCCATCTAGCGCTTCCGCTTCCGGTTGGACCGGGCCTGGCCGGCGCGGTTCGGCGTCGATCCCCCCTGGGAGCCACCGCCCGACCCGCCCTTCGGCGACGCGCCCTTCGGCGACCCGCCCTTGGCCGATCCGTTCTTCCCGGCCGCCGGGCGCCCGGCGCCGTTGCCACCGGTGCCCTTCCCGCCGCCGGACGGTTTCGACTTTGTCGCCGTCGTGGTTCCCGACCGGTCCTTGTCCGGCTCCTTGTCGGGCTTGGGCCCCGCACCGCCGGATCCGCCGCCGGACTTCGGCGGGGGAGCGTCCTTGGTCACGATCTTGCGGTACACCAGCTCCTGCTGGCCGATCTGCCAGATGTTCGTGGTCGCGAAGTACAGCGCCACACCGGAGGCCGCGGTCCAGGAGATGAAGGCGAACACGATCGGGAAGATCTTGCCGATCACCGCCATCTGAGGGTTCGGCTGGCTCTGGTTGCGCATCGTCTGACGCTGCTGGATGAAGCCGGTGACGACCACGATCGCGACGAGGATCAGGTACGGCACCACGTCGGCGAAGCCCTGCGACGAGGCGACACTGCTGGCGGACTTGGTCAGGTTCATCCCGGCGAAGTGCATGTTCGGTTTGCACTTCGACGGGTCGACGCTGCTGCTCCCACAGATCGCGGCGTACATCGAGGACTTCTGGGGGATGAAGTTCTGGATGTCGCGCAGGGTCTGGAAGAGCGCGATGAAGACCGGCATCTGGAGCAGCAGAGGGAGACAACCGCCCAGCGGGTTGATGTTGTTCTCCTTGTAGAACGCCATCATCTCTTCGTTGAGCTTCTGGCGGTCGTTCTTGTACTTGGCCTGCAGCTTCTTGATCTCGGGCTGCACCCGCTGCATGGCGATCATGGACTTCGCCTGCTTCGCGGTCAGCGGGAACAGGATCAGCCGGACCGAGACGGTGAGCAGGATGATCGCGACACCGGTGTTCGGGATGATGCTGTAGAAGAACGCGAGGACGTAGCCCAGCCCCTCGCGTACTGCGTTCCAGATGTCCTGCATCAACTATCCTTCGATGGCCGAACGTGTGTTCGGGTCCACGACGGGGTCATAGCCCCCGGGATGCCATGGATGACACCGGGCGATGCGCTTCGCCCCCATCCAGGAGCCTCGTGCGAGCCCGAAGCGCTCGATCGCCTCGGCGGTGTACTCGGAGCACGACGGGGCGAAGCGGCAGCGGGGCGGCATTCCCCGCACCACCACCTGGTAGCCACGGATCGCCCGGACGCCGGCCCGGGCCGGCAGGGTGGCGCTCACGCCGCCTCCAGGCACTCGCCCACGAGCCGCTCGAGCTCCGCGTAGCTCACGGTGGCGGCCGCGGGCGCGACCCCGACGAGGTAGGCGTGGCCGGGTCGCAGTGACGCCGAATGGCGGACGACGGCGGATCGCAACCGCCGCCGGACCCGGTTCCGAGTCACGGCGTTGCCCACCCGACGTCCGATCGCGTAGGCGACGGCCGGGGGTCCGGCGGTGACGGTCACCGACCGGACCGACACGGGACCCCGGCGACGCGCCGGAGCGCGGACCAACCGGCTGAAGACGGCACGGCCACGGACGCGGTGGATCAGGCCGACAGGCGTGCCCGGCCGCGGTTGCGCCGGGACTTGAGCACCGACCGGCCGGCGCGCGTGCGCATCCGGAGCCGGAACCCGTGCTTCTTCTTGCGCTTCCGGTTGTTGGGCTGGAAGGTCCGCTTCACGCATGGCCTCCTCGAAGGGGCGTCGATCGAACGTCGCCGGCGGGCGCGTGCGTGCGGGGGCACGCCGATTTCCGGCGGGAAACCACGGGAGACTACCGGCGCGTGCGCCCGTCTCGCAACGCGGAGGCCCGTCGCCTGCCCGCGAACGCGGATCGCGGGTGATTCGGTCACGTTGCGCGCGAGGGTCGGACGCCTCCCTCACGCGCCGCGCGCACCAGTCATCCCCTTGGGGACAACTCCACTCCACTCGACGAATCACAGCGATGGAGTTCGGGATCCCTCCCTTGAGAGGCCGCGGGCGTCGCTGCTATGTTCACCCACCCCCGGACGCCGCAGGAGGCCTCGGCGCCGGGGTTGGGGGGCCGGTTCGACTCGATCCGGCGAGGGCCAACGGCGGAGATCAACGGCCCCGATCCGGGGCGGAACGGTTCTCCACATCTGTGGAAGAGGCTGTGGAAATTCCTGACTGGCGTTTGACGGCTGCCGCCCAACTCTGGGACTCGGCGAGGACGGCACTCCAGGAGCAACTCTCCGAGGCCACGTGGAACACGTGGTTCCGCGACGTGCGGGCGGTGGACCTCGACGGCGACCACCTCCAGCTCGCGACCCCCAACGCGGTCGTCTGTGAGCGGATCCGGTCCAACTACCAGGGGCTGATCGGCGCAGTGGTGCACCAGTTCGCCGGCGACGAGGTCGTGATCGACCTGACCGTCGACGCCCTGCCCCGGGTCGACGAGCCGGTGATCGTGCTCGACGAGCCCGTCGAGCGGGGGTCGGGGTCCGGTCCCGCCAGTGGCGCCGGAGGTCCGGAGATCGCGGTCGCCACCGCGCCGGCGGCCGTCGCGGTGGCCGCGGAACCGGCGACGGCCTGGACCGCGCTGAACCCGCGCTACACGTTCGAGCACTTCGTGATCGGCGCCTCCAACCGGTTCGCCCACGCCGCCGCGCTCGCCGTCGCCGAGACCCCGGCCCGGTCGTACAACCCGCTCTTCATTTACGGGCCGGCCGGACTGGGCAAGACCCACCTCCTCCACGCCATCGGCAACTACGTGCGGGAGGTCCACCACCTGAGCCGGGTGCGGTACGTCTCGACCGAGACCCTGATGAACGAGTTCGTGGACGCGATCCGCAACAACGCCGCCAACTCGTTCCGGCGCCGCTACCGCGAGGTCGACGTCCTGCTCGTCGACGACATCCAGTTCCTGGAACGCTCGCAGCAGCTGCAGGAGGAGTTCTTCCACACCTTCAACTCGCTCCACGGCGCCGGCGGCCAGATCGTGCTCTCCTCCGACCGGCCCCCGAAGCAGATCCCCCGCCTCGAGGACCGCCTGCGGACCCGCCTCGAGTGGGGCCTCATCACCGACGTCCAGCCCCCAGAGTTCGAGACCCGGCTCGCCATCCTCAAGATGAAGGCCGAGTCGGAGCGCCTCGAGAACGTGCCGGACGACGTCCTCGCCTTCATCGCGTCCAACATCAGCGACAACGTCCGGGAGCTCGAGGGCGCCCTCATCCGCATCGCGGCCTACTCCAGCCTGCACCGGACCACGCTCGACGAGGCCGTGGCCCGCCAGGTGCTCGCCGATCTCCTCCCCCCGTCCCAGCCCCGGGTGATCACGCCCGAGCTGATCCTCGACGAGACCGCGAAGATGTTCGGGTTCACCGTCGAGGACCTCTGCGGCAAGAGCCGGCGCCGGCCGCTCGTCACCGCCCGTCAGATCGGCATGTACGTGTTCCGCGAGCTGACCGACTTCTCGTACCCCCAGATCGCCAACGAGTTCGGCGGCCGGGACCACACCACGGTCATCCACGCCTACGAGAAGATCAAGGCGCAGATGACCGAGCGCCACCAGGTGTTCGACCAGGTGAACGAGCTGATGAGCCGGGTCCGGCTCGGGACCGGTGGATAACCCTGTGGACTGCTGGGGATATCCCCGGTGGTCCCGTGGGAAAGCCCACGAAACCACATCGTTCGCATTTTCCCGCGGTGGAAACGGGTGAGGAGCCTGTGGACGCCGGATGGGCATCCCACCAGCGGGGATGCCCGGTGATCCACAATCCACAGCCCCTACTACCAGTGCTACAAAACCAATTCTCTTCGTATCCAGGAGGTGGACAGTGAAGTTCCGCTGCGAACGCGACACCCTCGCCAAGGCGATCAGCACCGCCCAGAGGGCCGTGGCGGTGCGCAGCGGCGCCCTGCCCGTCCTCTCGGGGGTGCACCTGCACGCGGCCGACCATTCCGTCGAGCTCGTCGGCTCGGACCTGGATCTCACGATCCGCGTCACGATCCCGGCGCAGGTCGACACGCCCGGCGAGGCCGTGGTCCCGGCCAAGCTGTTCGACGGGCTCACCACCCGGCTCAAGCCGGGCACGGTGACCTTCGAGGTGGAGGGCGACGACGCCCGTATCTCGGCCGGCTCGGCCCGGGCCGGGGTGCGACTCCTCCCGGCGGACGAGTTCCCCCGGGTGAGCGATCCGGAGGGCGCGACCGTCACCGTCGACGCGCAGCCGCTCGCCGAGGCGTTGCGGCAGGTGATCCCGGCCGCGTCGCGTGACGACGCGCGTCCGATCCTCACCGGCGTCCTGCTCACCGCGACGGCCACGGGCATGCGCCTCGTCGCCACCGACTCGTACCGGCTCGCGGTGCGGGACCTCGAGGGCGTCGGCATGCTCACCGAGGGCCAGAAGGTGCTCGTCGGAGCGCGCGGCCTCGCCGAGGTCCAGCGGGTGTTCGGCAGTGGCGAGATCCAGGTGACGCTCGGCGAGCGAGAGGTCAAGTTCTCGACCGAGGCCCGTTCGGTGACCACGCGGCTCATCGAGGGCGAGTTCCCCAACTACGAGCAGCTGGTCCCGAGCGGGTACCCGAACCGGCTCACCGTGGCGCGCGCGACGCTCGAGGAGGCGGTCCGCCTCATGCAGATCGTGGGTGAGGGCCGCGAAGGCACGCCGGTGCGGCTCGCGATGTCCGCGGCCGGCCTCGAGCTCTCTGCGACCGCGCAGGAGCGCGCGGACGCGGTCGAGGCCGTCGAGGCGAAGTTCGAGGGCTCCGACCTCACCGTCGCGTTCAACCCGCAGTTCCTCCTCGACGGGTTGCTCGCGATCGAGGGCGAGGAGGCCGTGCTCGAGTCGATGGACCCGCTCAAGCCGGCGACGCTCCGCGGCGGCGAGCACCCGGAGTTCCTGTACCTGCTGATGCCGGTACGCATCAGCTGACGTGCGGCTCGGCCGCCTCTGGCTCACCGACTTCCGGTGCTACGCCGCGGCGGACGTGACGTTCGCCGACGGCTGCACGGTCATCACCGGCGCGAACGGACAGGGCAAGACGAGCCTGCTCGAGGCCGTCGGCTGGCTGGCGACGGGCCGCTCCCTCCGGGGCGTGGCGGACCGGGTGCTGGTGCGCGCCGGTCATGACGACGCGGTCCTGCGCGCCGAGGTCCATCGCGACGACCGCGACCTGCTGCTCGAGGCGATGATCCGCACGGCGGGTCGCAACCGCGTGCAGGTGAACAAGCAGGCGGTCACGCGCCGGCGTGATCTCGTGGAGTACCTGCGGGTCACGGTGTTCGCGCCGGACGACCTCGCGCTGGTGAAGGGCGCGCCCTCCGGGCGGCGGGATTACCTCGACGACCTGCTCGTGGCGACCGCGCCGCGGTGGTCCGCCGTGATCGCCGACTACGAGCGCGTCGTCCGTCAGCGCAACGCGCTGCTGCGCGGCGGGATCCGCTCCGGGGACGATCGCACCACGCGCGACGTGCTCGACGCGCGGCTCGTCGAGCAGGGCGGCGCGTTGATCACGGCGCGACTCGAGCTCATCGACCGGCTGGGGCCCGGCGTGCGTGACGCGTACGCGTCGCTCGCCGGTGACGCGCCCGGGTTCGCGACGCAGTACGACGCGGAGTGGACCGACGAGGCGTGGGACCGCGACGAGGTCACGGTCGCGTTGGAGCGCGCGTTGGCGACGTTGCGCCGGCGGGAGGAGGACCGCGGCTCCACCCTGGTCGGTCCGCACCGCGACGACTGGACGTTCGTCCTCGACGGGCTCGACGCGCGGCACCACGCGTCGCAGGGTGAGCAGCGGACGCTCGCGCTCGGCCTGCGGCTCGCCGGCCACCGCCTGGTCGCGGACGTCGTCGGCGAGGAGCCGGTGCTGCTGCTCGACGACGTGTTCAGCGAGCTCGACGCCGACCGGGCGACGGCGCTCGTGCGGCACCTGCCGGCCACCCAGACCCTCGTCACCACGGCGGGCGCGTTGCCGGAGGGCCTCGAGCCCGGCGCCTGGCTGAAGATCCACGAGGGCGGGATCGTCGATGGATGAGCCCCGACCGGTCTCGGACGCGCTCCGGAGGGTGCGACGGGACCTGGGCGCCCCGGAGCCCGGTGCGTTCGAGCGCCTGCGACGACGGTGGCCGGACCTGGTCGGCGCCGCTCTGGCGGCCCACAGCGAGCCCGTGGGGGTTCGCGAGGGCCGGCTGCGGGTGGTCGTGGACGACCCGGCCTGGGGCGGGCAGTTCCGGTACCTGCACGACGCCCTCGTCGGGAACCTCGCCGAGGCGTTCCCGGACCTCGCGATCCGGGAGGTTTCGGTCACCGCGCAGCCCTCGGGCGGCCGGCCGGGACCCACCGGCGCGGACCGGCGCGCGGGCTTCGACGGCTGAGGTCGCGCGGGGCGTCCGGATCACGCGAAAACCCTTGCGAAACGGGCCGGAGAACCCCGCTCCTGTCGCAGGGCCGTGGTACACTGTCCCGACCACGAACACCCCGTCTGACCTGCGGTTTCGCGCAATTCTGCGCCGATGTCCGCCGGGGGTTCGCGAGATCGCCCACCGCCGTCGCGGCCGGTGCCATGTGGGCCCCGCCCGAGCCGGCGCGCGGCCCGCCCCCAGACCCCGTCCATCCCCCATCACGACCGGAGAGAGGTGCTTCCCGAGTGGCCTACGGCGCGAAGGACATCACGGTGCTGAAGGGCCTCGAGCCCGTCCGGGAACGTCCCGGTATGTACATCGGATCGACCGGTCTGTCCGGTCTGCACCACCTCGTCTACGAGGTCGTCGACAACGCGGTCGACGAGGCCATGGCGGGTCACGCCACCCGCATCGACGTGACGCTGCTCGCCGACGGCGGGTGCAGCGTCTACGACAACGGCCGCGGTATCCCGGTCGACAACCACCCCGAGTACAAGAACAAGTCCGCGGCGGAGGTCGTGCTCACGGTCCTCCACGCCGGCGGGAAGTTCGGCGGCGAGGGCTACAAGATCTCGGGCGGTCTGCACGGCGTCGGTGTGTCGGTGGTGAACGCGCTGTCGAAGCGCCTCGACCTCGAGATCCACCGCGACGGATCGCGCTGGGAGATGAGCTTCCAGAACGGCGGCCGGCCGATGGGCAAGCTCGAGAAGAAGGCCCCGTCGAAGAAGACCGGCACCCTCGTCACGTTCTGGCCGGACCCCACGATCTTCGAGGAGACCGAGTTCCGCGCGCAGACGCTGCTCGAGCGTCTCCGCGAGATGGCGTTCCTCAACAAGGGTCTCGAGATCCGGTTCCGCGACGAGCGCGGCGAGGAGAAGGTCGAGCAGACCTTCAAGTTCGCCGGGGGCATCACCGACTTCGTGCGGCACCTCAACGCGGCGAAGGAGCCGATCTTCAAGCGCGTGGTCGCCTTCGACGAGCAGGCCGACGGCTCCGAGGTCGACATCGCGCTGCAGTGGAACACCGGCTACCACGAGGGCATCCACTCGTTCGCCAACAACATCGCCACGACCGAGGGCGGCATGCACGAGGAGGGCTTCAAGAAGGCCCTGACCAACGTCGTCAACAAGTACGCGCGCGGTAAGAACCTGCTGAAGGAGAAGGACGGCAACCTCCTCGGCGAGGACATCCGCGAGGGGCTCACCGCGATCATCTCGGTGAAGCTGTCGAACCCGCAGTTCGAGGGTCAGACCAAGACCAAGCTCGGCAACACCGAGATGCGGTCGCTCGTCGAGAAGGTCACCAACGAGAAGCTCGCGGAGTGGCTCGAGGAGCACCCGGCCGAGGGCAAGCAGATCCTCGGGAAGGCCACCCAGGCGGCGCGGGCGCGCGTCGCGGCCCGGCAGGCGCGCGACCTCACGCGGCGCAAGTCGCTGCTGGAGTCGTCCGCGATGCCCGGCAAGCTCGCCGACTGCTCGTCGCGCAAGCCCGAGCAGTGCGAGCTGTTCATCGTCGAGGGTGACAGCGCCGGCGGCTCGGCCAAGCGCGCCCGCAACCCGGAGTACCAGGCGATCCTGCCGATCCGGGGGAAGATCCTCAACGTCGAGCGCGCCCGCATGGACAAGATGCTGAAGAACGAGGAGATCCAGACCCTCATCACGGCGGCGGGCACCGGCATCGCCGAGGAGTTCGACCCGGAGAAGCTCCGCTACCACAAGATCATCCTGATGAGCGACGCCGACGTCGACGGCTCGCACATCCGCACGCTGCTGCTCACGTTCTTCTACCGCCAGATGGCGGAGCTGGTGCGCGCGGGTCACGTCTACGTCGCGCAGCCGCCGTTGTTCCGCGCCGACATCGGCAAGGAGCGTACGTACCTCAAGGACGAGGCCGCGCTCCGCGCGTTCGAGGGCGAGCACGAGAACCGCAAGATCGAGGTCAGCCGGTTCAAGGGACTCGGCGAGATGGACTGGCAGGAGCTCGGCGCGACCACGATGAACCGCGAGACGCGGTCGCTGCTGCAGGTCTCGGTCGAGGACGCCGCCATCGCGGACGAGGTGTTCTCCACACTCATGGGTGACGACGTCGAGTCCCGCAAGGGCTTCATCCAGGAGAACGCGAAGGACGTCCGCTTCCTCGACATCTGATCGCATCCCGCCGCACCCCCAACGCAGACGGAGGCCCCGTTGCCCGACGGCACGCAGCCCATCGAACTGAACATCGAGCCGATCGAGATCCAGGAGGAGATGGAACGCTCCTTCCTCGACTACGCGATGTCGGTCATCACCTCGCGCGCGCTCCCCGACGCACGCGACGGTCTGAAGCCGGTGCAGCGCCGGATCCTCTACGGCATGTACGAGGGCGGCCTGCGCCCCGAGCGCAACCACAAGAAGTGCGCGTCGGCCGTCGGCGACGTGATGGGCAAGTACCACCCCCACGGTGACCAGTCGATCTACGACGCGCTCGCCCGCATGGCGCAGGACTTCTCGCTGCGCTACCCGCTCGTCGACGGGCACGGGAACTTCGGCTCGCCCGACCCCAACGACCGTCCGGCGGCCATGCGCTACTGCGTCGTCGGCACCACGCGCATCGCGACCGCTGACGGCACCGTGACGATCGCGGAGCTGTGTCCCGCCGCCGCCGACTCCGAGGTGGAGATCGACGTCAAGGTGCGCGATCGGAACGGCGATCCCGTCCGTGCGGTCAAGGGATTCAACTGCGGCGAGCACCCGACGCTGCGGCTCCGCACCCGCGAGGGCTTCGAGGTCACCGGCACGCACAACCACCCGGTGCTCTGTCTCGAGCGCATCGCGGGTGTCCCCGTCCTCCAGTGGCGGCTGCTCTCCGAGATCACGCCGGGCACCGTCGTGGTGATCTCGCGCGCAGGGATCGACGACCGGCTCGACGCGACCGACGCGGAGTACCGAGCGGCGTTCCTCGCCGGCGCGCTCGTCGCGGAGGGCTGGACATCCACGTCACGCGCCGGGTTCAACAACGTCGACGCCGAGTACTTCGACGCGGTGGTCGCGGCCTGGGACGCAGTTGTGGGCGGTGCCCGCTACGTCGTCCGGCGGTCGCTGGCTTCCGGTCGGGTCATCCACGAGCTCGACGTGCACGACACCGCGCCGATGCAGGCGTCGATTCTCGCTGAGCTCGTCGGACACCGGAGCGCCGAGAAGCGGATCCCCGACTTCGTCTGGCGCGCGCCGCTCGACGCGAAGCAGGCGTTCCTGCAGGCCCTGTACGAAGGCGACGGGTCGTGCTCGGACCTCGGCCGCAACAGCGTGCAGATCGCGTACTCGACGATCAGTGAGGCGCTCGCGCGCGACGTGCAGGTCATGCTGCTCGAGTTCGGCGTCATCTCGCGCCAGGCGCGGTACGCGAAGGGTGAGATCAAGGTCGTCATCAGCAATCGTCGCGACGCGACGCGGTTCGCGGACCGCGTCGGGTTCTGGGGTGCCAAGCAGCACAAGCTCGAGGCGATCCTCGCGTCGTTCCCGGCGACGATGAGCACGCGGACCACCGATCGCGTGCCGTTCCTCGCGGAGTACCTTCGGGCCGAGAGCGGCGCGCGTGGTGAGGCCCGGCGTTGGCTGCACAAGCACGATCTCGACGCGACGCAGCGGTGGGACCGCGGTGTCGGCCGCGAGGTCCTGGACCGGATCGAGGATCACGAGGTCGAGGCGGTCGTCGCGCCGCTCGTGTCCAGCGGCTGGTACTACGCCGAGGTCGCATCGGTCGAGGACGCGGGATCGCAGCCGGTCTTCTCGGTCAAGGTCGATTCCGACGACCACTCGTTCCTGGCGAACGGGTTCGTCAACCACAACACCGAGGCGAAGCTGGCGCCGCTCGCGATGCAGGTGCTCGGCGACATCGACGAGGACACGGTCGACTTCGGCGACACCTACGACGGCAACAACACCGAGCCCGAGGTGCTGCCGGCGCGGTTCCCGAACCTGCTGGTCAACGGGGGTGGCGGCATCGCCGTGGGCATGGCCACCAACATCCCGCCACACAACCTCGGCGAGATCATCGACGCGACCCAGCACCTCATCGAGCACCCCGACGCGACGCCCGACGACCTCATGGCGTTCGTGCGCGCGCCGGACTTCCCCACGGGCGGACTGATCCTCGGTCAGGCCGGAGCACGCGACGTGTACCGGACCGGGCGCGGCTCCATCAAGATGCGAGCCGTCGCCGAGATCGACGAGGGGCGCAAGGGTGACCAGCGCATCGTCGTGAGCGAGGTGCCGTACCAGACCTCGGTCGAGGTGATCGGCGCGAAGATCGCCGACCTCGTCAACGAGCGCAAGATCGAGGGCATCCGCGACGTCCGCAACGAGTCGGCCGGCGACTCGGTGCGGCTCGTCGTCGAGCTCAAGCGCGACGCGAACGCGCAGGTGGTGCTGAACCAGCTGTACAAGCACACGCCGATGCAGTCGAACTTCGCGGTGCACCTGCTCGCGCTCGTCGACGGCGTGCCGCGGCTGCTCAACCTGCGGTCCGCGCTGCAGGTCTTCGTCGACCACCAGGTCGTCGTCATCACGCGCCGCACCGAGTACCGGTTGCGCAAGGCACGCGACCGTGCGCACATCGTCGAGGGCCTCGTGCGCGCGCTCGACTCGATCGACGAGATCATCGCCCTGATCCGCGGTTCGGAGGACACCGACGCGGCGCGCCAGGGCCTCATGGCCAAGCCGTTCGAGTTCTCCGAGACCCAGGCCAACCACATCCTCGACATGCAGCTGCGTCGGCTCGCGCAGCTCGAGGGTCAGAAGCTGCGCGACGAGCTCGCGGATCTGCAGAAGCAGATCACCGAGTTCGAGGCGATCCTCGCCAGCGACCAGTTGAAGCTCGAGGTCATCAGCGGCGAGCTCGCGGAGGTGCGCGAGAAGTTCGCCAACGAGCGGCGCACCGAGATCACCCTCGACACCGGCGACATCGCGGACCTCGACCTGATCGAGGACGAGGAGGTCGTCGTCGTCCTCTCGGCCAAGGGCTACGTGAAGACCGTCGCCTCGGACGCGTTCCGCAAGCAGGGTCGCGGTGGCAAGGGGGTGCGGGGCTCCAGCCTCAAGGACGACGACTACGTCACCCAGCTGCTCACGACGACCATGCACTCGTACCTGTTGTTCTTCTCGAACCGCGGGAAGGTGTACCGGTTGCGTGCGCACGAGATCCCGATGAAGGAGCGGACCGCCCGCGGCACTGCGATCGTCAACCTGATCGCGCTCGGTCCGGAGGAGCGCGTCCAGGCCGTCATCGACACCCGCACCTACGAGGACGGCTCCTACCTGTTCTTCGCGACCCAGCAGGGTCAGGTGAAGAAGACGAAGATGAGCGAGTACGACTCGTCGCTGCGGACCGGTCTGATCGCGATCAACCTCAAGGACGACGACGAGCTGGTGCGGGTCATCCAGACGAGCGGCGACGACGACATCTTCATGGTGTCCCGCAACGGCATGACGATCCGGTTCTCCGAGTCCGACGTCCGGCCGATGGGCCGGGCGGCGGCCGGCGTGCGCGGGATGAAGCTGAAGAACGCCGACGACGCGGTGGTGTCGTGCGACGTCGCCAAGGACGACTCGGTGATGCTGTTCGTGAGCGCGAGCGGCCACGGGAAGCGCACCCGGCTGGACCGGTTCAACCGGCAGGGCCGGGGCGGTCAGGGCGTACGGGGCATGAAGGTCACGGCCAGCCGGGTGGGAGTGGTGGCGGCCTTCACGGTCGCGCCGGACGACGAGATCCTCGTCTTCTCCTCGGCGGGAAATATCATGCGCACCGGTGCCAAGGACATCTCGTCCCAGGGTCGGGACGCCACCGGCGTGAAGGTGGCGGCCCTCGGAAAGGGCGAGAGCGTGGTCGCCGTCGCCCCCGTGCTCGAGGGCGGTGAAGGGGAGGACTAGCGGATGGATCCCGCAGTCACGGTCACGGGCAATCCGGCGGGCTCGGCTCCGGTCGCGGCCGTCACCGACGCGCCCGCCGCGAGCCGGGCGGTCACCGCCCGGCGCTCACGGGTGGAGATGGCGCGCCTGGACCTCTGGTCCGTGCTCAAGGTCTCGCTCTGCTTCTACCTCGCCGGCCTCGCGATCATGCTCATCGCCGGGCTGGTGACCTGGCTGCTCCTCGACGCCGCCGGGCAGATCCGCAGCTTCGAGCGGTTCATGGGCGACATCCTGAGCGCCAAGAACTACCACCTGGTCGCGTCCGAGGTGCTCCTCGGGGCGGTGCTCGTCGGCCTCGTGCTCGTCGCGCTCGTGACGGTGCTGACCGTCATCGCGGCCGCGCTCTACAACGTGTTCTCCGACCTCGTCGGCGGGGTCGAGGTCACGCTCGTCGAGGCCGACTGAGCGGACCCGGACCGGTCCGGACGACGGGCCCGGCACGCGGTGCGGTGGGGCTAGTAAGAATCGAACTTACGACCTCATCCTTATCAGGGATGCGCTCTAACCGACTGAGCTATAGCCCCGCGAGGCCGCCGAGATTAGCCGCGCCGCCGAAGGGGCTTCCGATCGGTTGCGGCGAGAGGGAGGCAGCGGTGCGCGACGTCGACGACCCCGTGGAGCTCGGCTGGTTCGGCGCGCTCGAGGCGGACACCGTCGCGGCGTTGCTGCGCAGCGCGGGGATCACCGTCTCGGTCACCGAGGTGAGCCCGTTCACCGGTGACGGTGGTCCGGCGCTGCGCTTCGTCGAGGGCTCGCACGTCCTCGTGCGCCGGGCCGACCTCGCCGCGGCCCGCGCTGTGCTCGCCGACGCCGAGGCCTCGGCGCCGAGCGACGAGGAGCTCGCCGCCCAGGCCGAGGCCGCGGCCGGTACCGACTTCCCCGACGGCGCCGTGATCTGAGCCCGGGCCGGCCCCGGGACCCCGTGGGTATGCTCGCCGGATGCGGGCGTTTCGTCGGGGACTCATCGTCGTGTTCGTGGCGGCGATCGCCGGCGCAGTGGTCCGGCTCCGCGGCAAGGGCGGCGTGCCCCCGACCAACGGCGGTTGGCGCGAGCTCGAGGCACCCGACTTCCGGTGACCACCGTCCTGCTCGTCGGTGCGGGCGCGGTCGGCGGCCGGGCCGCCCGTCAACTGGTCGAGACGGCCGGGATCGACCGGTTGCTGATCGCGGACGCGCGCCCGGCGCGTGCCGCGCAGGTCGCCGAGGTCATGGGCGACGGCGCCACGACGATCGACTGGCATCCCGGGACCGGGCTCCCCGCCGGGGTCGACGCGGTGGCCGCGGCGGTCCCGGCCGGTGACGACGTCACCGTCGTGCGCGACGCGATCGACGCGGGTGTCCCGTGCGTGACCGCCACCGACGACGCCGCCACGCTGCACCTGCTGCTCGAGCTCGACGACGCCGCGCGCGAGCGCGACGTGCCGGTGGTGATCGGCGCCGGGCTCGCGCCCGGGCTGGGCGACCTGCTGCTGCGCCACGCGTGCGACGCGTTCGACCTCGTGGACGACGTCAACGTCGCGCGTTGGGGCATCGCCGGGGACGCGAGCGCGAGCACGGTGCGGGTGGCGCTCGCCGAACGCGGCGCGGAGCTGCGGGCAGGTCGCGTGGAGCCGCTCGTCAAGCGTGGGGGCGAGGAGCTGATCTGGTTCCCGGATCCCGTCGACGCGCGTGCCTGCGAGCCCGTGGCCAACGGACTCGAGCTGCTGCTGCACGCCGCGCCGGATCTCGAGCGGGCCACGGTGCGCTTCGCCGCCCCGGAGCGCCCGGCCCGTCCCTGGCCCCGGCGCAGTGACCCGGTGAACGAGTGGGGTGCGGTCCGGGTGGAGGTGTGGGGTCGCCGGGGCGCGGCCCGTGACACCGTCGTCTACGGCGCGATCGAGCGCACCGAGGTCGCGGCCGGCACGGTGCTGGCGCTGACGACGGCGGCGCTCGCCGGCGCCCTGCCCGGGCTCGTGACACGCACCGCGGGAGTGCGCGGGCTCGGCGGGGTCGCCCAGCCGCGCGCGTTCCTCGCCGAGCTCAGCCGGCGCGGTGTGAAGGTCGCGGTGTTCGAGGGCGTCGCCGTCACCTGACGCGCCCGGTCAGCGACTCGGGACCAGATCCGCCGGGTTGCCCTCGCGTGGCCAGTCGGATTCCACCGCGGCGACGAGGTCGTCGACCGCCGCCCGCTCGACGGCGTCGGGTCCCGGGGACCCGAACATCGCGGCGTCCAGCACCGATCCGATGTGCTCGAGGTCGTGCCGGCGGTCGGGCGCGAGGACGCCGAGCGCGCGGACGTAGGTCGGCGTCGTCTCCGCGGGAGCGCGCGGGCGGCCGCGCCGGGCGCCGAGCCGCTCCAGGCGGGCGAGCGTGTCCGAGGCCCAGGAGCGCGACCGCACGGGACGCCGGGGCCGGCGCCGGACCGAGCGCAACGCGAAGACCAGCCCGATGGCACCACCCGCGATCGCCGTCGCCGCGAGCAGGCCGCTCGGCACGTGCAGCTCGGAGCTGAGGTAGGCGAGGGCGCCGCTGCCGGCGCTGTCGAGCTGCGAGTCGCCCGCGAGCGGGACGCTCGCCGTGGGGTCGAAGCCCTGCCACCCGATGCCCGGGAAGTAGATCTCGGCCCACGCGTGCGCGTCGCTCGCCTTCACCTCGTACAGGCCGGTGAACGGGTTGCGCTCGCCCGGTGCGTAGCCCACGGCGAGGCGGGCAGGGATGCCGAGCTCCCGGGCCATCACGACGAGGGCGGTGCCGATCTGCTCGCAGAAGCCGCGCCGGTCGACGAACAGGTACTGGTCGACGGCGTCCTTCCCCTTCGGCAGGCGCGGGATGTCGAGGGAGTACTTCGTGTGCGCGCCGATCCACTGCTCGAGCGCGAGGACCTTGTCGTAGTTCGTCGGTGCGTTCGCGGTGATGCGGTGCGCGAGCGCCCGGACGCGGGTGGTCGTGACCGGACGGGACGCGTAGGCCGCCGCGATCCCGGGCGGTACCGCCTCGGGCCGGGGCGTGCGCAGCACCGTCGGCGTGACGAGCGGGCGTTGGCTCACCACCGTGTACACCGTGCCGGCGTCGAGGCGGACACCGGCCCGCAGGCTGCCGTCCGCGTTCTGGAACAGTGTCCGTTCGGGGAAGTACACCTTGCCGATCTGGTTCGCGCCGAAGATCGAGTTGGGACCCGCGGTCTCGAGGTAGTACGTCTGCACGAGCTCGTCGACGTCGACCGCGGTCTGGGTGGGACCGTCGAGCGGAACCCTCGGGATCCCGATCGCCGGTTCGGCGCTGCGGATCAGCGTCGGCTGGTCGGCGGACACCCGCCAGACCCGGCCGTCCCAGGTGTCGAAGGTCTGGCCGCGCCAGAAGTCGGGCGCGGAGGCCCGGACGCGCATGACCAGCGTGTCGTCGGGTCGCCCGCGGGTGGCGGTGTCGAGACGGTCGGAGAACCCGAAGTAGCCGAACGACGCGCGCGTCGACGAGGACCCCGATCCGTCGGAGGAGCCGGAGGCGCTCCCCCCGCCGAGCGACGGGTTGACGAGCGCCCCGCGGGAGGGGACGGGATGGTCGTTCGGCAGCTGCGCCGGGAAGGTCAGGGCCCGATCGGTGCCCGCGACCGGGACGAGCATGAAGACGCCGAAGCCGAGCAGGAGCACCGAGGCGAGGATCGCGGCCGGGATCCCGAACGTCGTCGCCGGCCGCGGCCGCGATGTCGGTCGCCCGAGCGCCGGGAGCTCCGCGAGCTCGGCCCGGTAGCCGAGCCGAAGCGCGATGAGCGCGGCGAACGCCCAGACGAGCAGCCAGGGGGCGATCGCCATCGAGATCGAGAGCACGCCCGCGAGTGAGACCAGCACGAGGCTCGCAACGAGCAGCACCATGAGCCCCCGCCGGTTCGGCGTGTCGAGCGCGTGCAGGAGCAGCAACCAGAGGAACGCGTGCGACAACGGGATCTGCAACGACGCGAGATCGCTCACCCGGTGGATGCCGAGGAGGAACACCACCATGATCGCGATCGCGGCGGCCGACTGCGCGACCCGCAGCACGATCGGCCGAGTCGCCCGGACCAGGTACCCGACGGCGAAGCACACCGGCAGGCCCACGACGACCGCGAGCCACAGCGCCGGGCTCCCGCCGCCCTCGCGCAGCGCCGCGACCGACGCGGCCATCACCGCGATGCAGACGGCGATGCGGAGTCCGACGACGTCCTGGGGCGCGTTCACCGGTGACCACCGCCGCCGAGATGGTGCACGATGGCCCCGGCCCGGAACGGCCCGAGCGCGGGGGGCCCGACCACGGCACGCGCCAGGCGCCGGCCCACGTGCAGCGGCGTCGGCGTCGGCCCGACCCGGGGACCGTCGACCTCCGCCGTCGCCAGGTCGACGTGTGCGCCGGCTCGCAGCGCGTCGGCGGCCATGCCGGCTGCGCGCGACGCGACGCCCTCGGGGTCGGGACCGCGCAGGTCCGCGACGATCACCACGTTCGGGCGCTGCGGGCCCTCGTACTCGCGCACCATGACCTGCCCGGTGCGGGCCGTCGCGGGCCAGTGGACGGAGCGGATCGGGTCACCGTCGAGGTACTCGCGCACGCCGCGGGTGAGGTCGTCGCCGCCGCTGGTCAGGCGCGGGAGCTCGGACGTGGTCGCGATGTCGCCGGCCACGAGCGGGCAGCGGGTGGGCTCGACGCGCGGCGCGATCTCCACGGGGACCGGAAGCTCGACCCGCAGGCGGCGGCGCCACCGGGCCAGGCCGAGGGGCGCGGCGGTCACGAACTCCACGCGCACGTGGGTGAGCACGCCCCGGCGGGTCGGCGTGACGAGGTGGACGCCCCGGGTCGGACCGTCGACGCGTACCCAGTCGGAGTCGAACGTCAGGAGGTGCACCCGGACGTCGTGGGCGCGCACGGTGAGCTCGAGCGGGAAGGGCCGGCCGACGGTGGCGTCGGTGGGTCCGGACACCGCGACCTCCACGCGCCCGAGCACGACGGCCGGCAGCATGGATCCGGCGAGGATCACGGCGATGATCCCGCACAGCAGCACGATGTCCCAGCCCGCGCCGGTGGTGCGGGCGACGACGAAGAGCGCGAGGCCGATGAGCTCGAGGATCACCGCCGACTTCGGGACGATGATCGGGCGGGGCCAGGCGCGCACGGACGCGACCGTCGCCTAGGGCCGGGGGACCGGCACGGTGCCGAGCACGGCCTGGACCAGCGCGCGCTGGTCGGCGAGGCGGCCCGGGTCCCGCAGCACGAGCCGGTGCGCGAGGACCGGGACCGCGAGCCGCGCGACGTCGTCGGGCACGACGTAGTCGCGGCCGTCGAGGACCGCGAGCGCCTGGGCCGCGTGCAGCAGCGCGAGGGACGCGCGCGGGCTCGCGCCGATCGCGACGTCGGTGTGGACGCGGGTCGCCTGCGCGACCGCGACGGTGTAGTCGGCCACCTCCGGCGCACAGTGCAGCTGCCGGACCGCCCGGATCGCCGCGGCCAGCCCGGCCGGGTCGGTCAGCGGGGACAACGCCTCGAGCGCGGGTTCGCCGCCGGTGCCGAGCAGCAGCTCGCGCTCGGTGGTCGCGTCGGGCGGGCCGATCTCGGTGACGAGCGTGAACCGGTCGAGCTGACCCTCGACGAGGGGGAAGGTCCCGGCGGTCTCGTACGGGTTCTGGGTGGCGACCAGGAAGAACGGGTCGGGCAACGGGCGGGTCACCCCGTCGACGGTCACCTGATGCTCCTCCATCGCCTCGAGCAGCGCCGACTGCGTGCGCGGCGTGGCGCGGTTGAGCTCGTCGACGAGGACGACGTGGGCGAAGAGCGGCCCCGGCCGGAACTCCCACTCGTTGCCCGCGAGGTGGAAGACCGAGACGCCGGTGAGCTCGGAGGGCAGGAGGTCGGGGGTGGCCTGCACCCGACGGAACGTGCCGCCACAGGCGCGGGCGAGGGCCTTCGCGAGGAGGGTCTTGCCCACGCCGGGGACGTCATCGACGAGCAGGTGGCCGCCGGCGAGGAGGCTCACGATCGCGAGCCGGACCGGTTCGGGCTTCCCCCGCAGGACCGCGCCGAGACCGTCGCGGAGCTGGGTCGCGAGGCGGTGGCTGGTGGCGAGGGCCGCATCCGGGCGCGCGTCGGTACGCATCATGGACAGTTTGTCGGCGGTACGGCCGCCATGCTTGACGCCCGGCCCCGGATTCCGGGGCGTTTCCGCCCGGCGAGCGGACGCGCCTACGGTGCCGCTCCCATGAGCACCCCCGCCGAGAACAAGGCCCTCATCGAGCGGTTCTGGGCCGACCTGGCCCGCCGTGACTTCGACGCCGTGGGCGCGTACTTCGCTCCCGACGGCCACTACGTCGACGTCCCGGTCGCCAAGGACGAGGAGGGTGCCTACGGGCCCGAGGAGGTGGCGGCCCGGCTCCGGCTCGGCATCGCCCCGCTGAAGGACTACGTGCTCCACGACGGTCCGATCGTCGCCGACGGCGATCTCGTGATCACCGAGCACCACGAGGAGTGGTTCTGGGAGAGCGGGGAGCACGTGGACCTGCCGTTCGTGTCGGTGCACGAGATCCGGGACGGCAAGGTCGTCCGCTGGCACGACTATCTCGACATGAACACGCTGTTGTCCGCCGCGCCGCAGGCGTGGATCGAGCACATCATGGTCGGGTACAAGTAGCCGCATGACCGCGTACGTCGCGCTGCTGCGCGGCATCAACGTCGGCGGCCGCACGCTGAAGATGGACGTCCTGAGCGCCGCGGCGGAGGACTGCGGCTTCGGTGCGGTGCAGACCTACATCCAGAGCGGCAACGTGCTCTTCACGACCCGGAAGGGCGCACGGGCCGCCGGCACCGCGCTGCACGACGCGATCCTCGACGCGTCCGGGGTGGACTCACGCGTGGTCGTGCGGACCGCCGCGCAGCTGGACGAGATCGTGCGCGCCAACCCCTACGCGGACCGGGTCCACGACCCTACGAAGGTGTCGGTCTGCTTCCTCTACGACGACGCGAAGCCGACGGTGCGGGCGGTCGAGCCCGAGGTCTACGCGCCGGACGAGGTCACCGTCGTCGGACACGAGGCGTACCTGTCGACGCCGAACGGTATGGGACGCACGAAGCTGGTCGAGCCCGTGATGAAGCGCCTCGGCGTGCTCGGGACCGTGCGCAACTGGCGCACGACCGTGAAGCTGCGCGACCTCGCCGCGGATCTGGCCTGACCACCGACGCGGATCCGGCCCGGGACGCGAAATCGCCCGTGGGGCCCGCGGTGGTCCCCGACTGACACACCGCGAGCCGCCCACGGGCGGAGGCACGGCCGCTCGCGCAGAGCGCGTGGACCATGCGTTCGCCATGCCGGCGAATGCGCGACACGGGCGAGGGGTTCGGTCCCGGGAACGCTCCTCCTCGTCGGGCTCGGAAATCGGATGCTGCGGGTTCTCGGAATCGGTGACGAGATCATCCGGCTCCGCGCCCACGCGACCTAGGGACGAAGGTCCCAAGACGCGCGGGCGGGTCGGCCCTGCTTCGGGTCGGGCGGTTCCGGCACGCTGCGGGATCCGCACCACCCGACCCGTGTTCCCCGACCAGGAGTGCCCCATGGACGTGCTCGTCACCGAATCGATTGCCGGCGCCGCCCAGGCCGCCGCGCACGAGCTCGAGGCCGCCGGTCACCGCGTGCACCGCTGCCACGAGGACGGCGCACCGCTGTTCCCCTGCAACGGCCTGACCGGTGACTGCCCGCTCGACTCGGGCACGATCGACCTCGTGCTCGCGGTCCGGCCGCACGTGCGGACGAACCCGGCCGCCGGCGAGGACGGTGTGACCTGCGGGCTCCGGCGCCGGATCCCGGTCGCGGTGACGGGCCAGTCGGTCATGAACCCGTTCGAGGCGTTCGGCGCGGATCCCGTCGACGGCGATCTTGTCGCCGAGTGCGTGCGCATCGCCACCTCGCGCCGTCCCGGCCACGAGGCCGCGGCCCGGGAGATCGTCGTCGAGACGCTGCAGGTCGAGGGCATGCCCACGGCGGGCGCCGAGGTGTCGGTGCGGCGCGTCGCCGACCGGCTCCAGGTCGAGGTGCTGGTCGACGAGTCGGTTCCCGTCCGTGCCCGTGAGGTCATCGCGGTGCGCGTCGTGGGCCGGCTGCGCGAGTACGACCCGGCGGCCGGTGGCATCGACGTCTCGACCGGGGTCGCCGCCGGCGCCTGAGGACGGCTCCGACCGGCGCCGCCGCTCAGAGGTAGGCGTCGGTCGAGAACGCCCACCCGCCCTCGTCGGTGATGCGCCGACCGGTCACACGCGTCGGCTCGATCACCAGCCAGGCATCGCGCTCGGCGAGCCACGGCTCCGGGTCGAAACGGTCACCGAACTCGGCGGCCGCCTCGTCGACGTGGTGCACCAGACCCGCGACCAGCACCGACCAGCCGCGCCGGTGGACCGAGTCGACGTGGTCGATCTCGAAGGACACGAACCGGGACGCCCGGTCGATCACGTTGCCGGGCCGGGTGCGGAACGCGATCCACACGAGGCGCCGGAGCGATCCGCCGTCGGTGTCCACCACCGCCCGGTAGTTGACCGGGAAGATCAGCGGATGGTCGCCGACCTGGACGGCGATCCGGCCCACCCGGTGCGCGGTGAGCAGGTCGAGGCACTCCTCGTAGCCGATCTCGGTCGCGTCGCGGTCGCTCACCCGTCGATGGTCGCACCCGGCCGGCCCGTCGCCAAGGGGCGAACGGCGGCACGAGACGGGGACCTCGGCCCGGGGCGACCTACGATGGCCGGCCCGCGGGGACGTAGCTCAGCTGGCTAGAGCACCTGCTTTGCAAGCAGGGGGTCGTGGGTTCGAGTCCCATCGTCTCCACCGCGAAGGTGCAGGTCACGGGTTTGCTGTTCGTTCGTGACCTTCGCCGGATCGCTGGGCGTGCCCACTGCGTGCCCATCACGGACGGTGTCTGGCGTGTCGTCGTGGACACCGGAGGGCACGGGCGGTTCCTCGCCGAAGCGTTCGAGGTACTTCACGATGTCGGCGTCCTGGCCGTCGATCACGTGCTGGTACCGCAGCGCTGCCGCGGCCGACGCGTGCCCGATGCGCGCCATGAGCGCCTTGAGGCTCGTGCCGCTGGCGGCGGCGAGCGTCGCCGCGGTGTGGCGAAGGTCGTGGAAGCGAAAGCCGCTCATGCCGGCCTCGGCGATTGCTGGTTCCCACACTCGCCGGCGGAAGTTGCTGCGCCGCATCGGTTGCCCGTCGGCGCTCGGGAAGACGAGCCCGTCGGCATCTGGCAACGCGTAGAGGTCGATGTGGACGGCAAGCGAGCGGGCGACGAATGACGGCATGCCGATGGTGCGCTTCCCGGCCGCGGTCTTCGGCGGGCTGAACGATAGTTTCCCGTTGACCTCGCCGAGCTTGCGCGTGACGGTGATGAGGTTCGCATCGAGGTCGAGGTCGTACCGGCGCAGTCCGGCGAGCTCACCCCAGCGCAGGCCGGTGTACGCGGCGGCGAACACGAGCGCTTCCCAGCGGGGCCCGACCGCCGCCGCTAGCTCCGCGACTTGTTCGGGCGTCGCAATCTGCATCTCGGCGTGCCGCTCGGTGCCGGCTCCCTTCAGCGTGCATGGTGATCGAGCGACGAGCCCGGCGTCGACCGCACCGTCCATCGCGCCCTTCAGGCAGCGGTACGCCTTCGCCACCGTGTTGGGGCTCAACTCGCTGCGATGGAGGCCGGCAAGCCACGCCTGCACGTCACTCGAGGTGATCCGGCCAACCGCGATCGACCCGAAGCGCGGCACGACGTGCTTGCGCAGCAGGTATCGGTAGAGATCCTGGGTGGCGGTTCCGAGCTTTGGCGCCTTCGTGGCCATCCACCGGTCGGCCCACTCGCGGAACGGAACGTCGCCGAGGCGAGGGTCGTACCACTCACCCCGGCTCATGTCGGTCTCGGTTGCCGACAGCCACCGCTGCGCGTCGCTCTTCGTCGCGAAGGTCGTCGGCGCGCCGATGCGGTTGTCCGCCGCGTCCCAGTAGCGCGCCTGCCACCGTCCCGAGGGAAGGCGGCGGACCGATCCGAATCGGCGTCGTGTCGGCACGGGTCAGCCTCCAGGTGTGTCGAACCGTCGAGGCCGAGTGAACGGCGAGCGCCCGAAGGCGTGGGCGCATCGTAGAGCGGACGTGTGACGACCCGAGTCTCGTGCCGCAGCGGGCCGCATCATGGGCGACGCACATTCGACTGGCGGCGGTAGTCGTCGATCCACGCGTGAAGTTCGTCCGGGTCGAAACGGAGCAGGTGGCCCCACTTGATGTACGGGATGCGTCGTTCGTGGACGAGGCGACGGATGTGCCGGACTTCGACGTTGAGCCGGTGGGCCACCTGGGCGATGGTCAAGAGCTGGTCGCTGCTGCCGTCGGGGTCGGGGCTGGTCGGGCTGATGGTTGTCTTCACGTTGGTCTCCTCGGTCGGTCGTGATGTAGGCCCGAACGGGGCCGCGAACTCTCCTGAGTGGCCGCGACTGCGTTCTCTTGTCTCTATGCACGTTCGCGGCGTCGAACGCGACACGAAGTCGGAGATCTTGTTGACGCGCACGCGTCAATGGACCGCTGTTGTCCGCGACGGTCCGGCCACTCGAAAGTCGTTCCCAAGCCGGGCGCAAGGCGGTACAAGCGTTGCGTGGTGGACGAGCGCGACTTCTTGACGGTTACCGAGGTGATGGCGCATCTGCGGATGGGTCGCACGTTCGTGTACCAAGAAGCGCGCCGCTACCTGTCGACGGGCGGGGCGGCGGGGATCCCGTGCCGCAAGTTCGGCCGGCTGCTCCGCTTTCCGGCGCGCGAGCTGCACGCGTACGCGACCTTGCGGTCGTCGACCACGTCGCCGACGCCGAACACTGATCGCGTCACGCGACCGACGCGACTCCGCGCGCGTCGCTCCGATCAGACCTCCCTGTTCGAGGCCTGACCGCGATGCTCACCAAGCTCTCGCCGCCAGACTGCTCCAAGGACTTCGACGCACTTGCACGTGTCGTGCGGTGTCGCCTCGCGCGCGAGCGCGGGATGCGGAACGGGATGTCGTGCTGAGCCTCGGGAAGCTGGCGCCTGGTCAGCACGCCTACTACGTCGACTCGGTCGCTCGCGGCGCCGAGGAGTACTACACCGGCGCGAAGGAGGCACCGGGCACCTGGCTTGGTGCTGGCTCCGAGGCGCTCGGCCTTGGCGGGGAGGTCGACGGCGAGAGGCTCGGGAACCTGTTGCGCCACGCCGATCCGAGCGGGACGTGGCGGCTCACTTCGTCGCAGTCGGTGCCGACGGTCGCGGCGTTCGATGCGACGTTCTGCGCCCCGAAGTCGGTGTCGCTCCTCCACGCCCTGGGTTCACCGGAGGTCTCGAACGAGGTCCGCAACGCGGCCGACGTCGCGGTGAGGGAGTCGGTGCAGGTCCTCGAGGAGGTGGCGTGCCGGGTCCGTCGCGGCGCGGGTGGCGCGACCGTCCTCGACGGTGATGGGTTCGTCGGTGCCGCGTTCCGCCACCGCACGTCACGGGCCGGCGACCCGCACCTCCACACCCATTTCGTAATCGCGAACGTGGCGCAGTCTCAGACCGATGACCGGTGGACGGCGCTCGACGCGCGGGCGTTGTACTCGTGGGCCGCGCCGGTCGGCTACCTCTACGAGGCACACCTGCGATGGGAACTCACCCAACGCCTTGGAGTCGAGTGGGGGCCGGTCAAGAACGGCATCGCCGACGTCGCCGGCGTCCCCCAGCCCGTGTTGCGGGAGTTCTCGACCCGTCGGCGGGAGATTGAAGCGCACCTCGCCGAGCACTGCCAGCACAGCGCCCGGGCGGCGCAGGTCGCGACCTACGCCACCCGGCGGGCCAAGGACCGCGGTGCGGACCCGGCCGGGCTCCTTCCGGCCTGGCGTACCCGGGCAGCGGCCGTGGGTCTTGATGATGAGACCCTCGCCGAGGTTCTGGATCGCGCGCCTGCACCAGAGCCGCCGACACCTGGGAGCGCCGAGGGCGAGCAGCTCTACCGGTGGTTGGTCTCCCCGGACGGATTGACGGCGTCGGTGAGCACGTTCGGTCAGCGGGATGTGATCAAAGCGGTCTGTGACGCGCTGCCGTCGGGTGGTCGGGTCGATCAGGTCCTCGACCTCGTCGACGGGTTCCTCCGCTCCGAACACGTCCTGCCGGTCCGAGTCGACGACCGAGCGGCCGTCATGTACCGCCGCGACGGCACCGTGGTCGCAGCACGGACCGACGAGTACCGGTGGACCACCCCGGAGATGCTCGCGACCGAGACCCGCCTCCTCACCGCCGCGCTCGCCCGGCGTGGCACCGATACTGGCGTCGCCGACGACACCGCGATCCAGACCGCCATCGACGCGCGCGCTTCCCTCACCGGCGAGCAGGCGCGGATGGTGCAGACGATCTGCGCGTCGGGTGACGGGGTCGAGATCGTCGAAGGCGTCGCCGGCGCCGGCAAGACCTTCGCGCTCGCCGCCGCCCGCGATGCCTGGACCGCATCCGGTCACCGGGTCGTCGGCTGCTCCCTCGCGGCCCGTGCCGCACAGCAGCTCGAAGCCGACGCTGCCATCCCCGCATCGACCATCGACAGGCTCCTCGCCGGCATCACACAACACAGCACGACACTCGACGACACGACCGTCCTCGTCGTCGACGAAGCCGCGATGGTCGGCACCCGCACACTCGCCCGCCTCCTCAACCACGCACACACGGCCGGGACGAAGGTCGTGCTTATCGGCGATCCGTGCCAACTCCCCGAGATCGAAGCCGGCGGCACCTTCGCCGGCCTCCAAGACCGCCTTGGCGCCAGCCACCTCACCAACAACCGTCGTCAGACCGACGCCTGGGAGCGCGCCACGCTCGCCGAACTCCGTGCCGGTGATCCCAACCGCGCGTTCGACGACTACCTCGAGCATGACCGCGTCCACCACGCCGCCAGCGACGACGAGGTCCGCGAGCAGCTTGTCGACGCGTGGATGACCGCACGCGTCGACGGCGACGCCGTGCTCATGGTCGCCGCTCGTCTCGCCGATACCGACGACCTCAACCGCCGTGCCCGCTACGTCCTCTACGACGAGGGCCACCTCGGCAAGGACGAGGTCGTGCTCGGCGGTCGCCCGTACGCCGAACGCGACCAGGTCCTCGCGTTGCGCAACGACTACCGCTTAGGTCTGCTCAACGGCACCCGTGCGGTCGTGGAACGGATCGACACGAGGCGACACGAGATGACACTTGACGTCAGCGGGCGAGAGCGACTGGTCGTGCCCTTCACCTATGCCGAAGCGGGCCACCTGACGCACGGGTACGCGACCACGATCCACAAGGCCCAGGGCGCGACCGTCGACCGCTGCTACGTCCTCGCCGACGACACCCTCTCCCGCGAACACGCCTACACCGCCCTCTCACGCGGCCGGCACGGCAACGAGCTCTACGCGGTCGCGGCTGACCGGCGCGCTGATGAACGGCATGCCGTCGAAATCGAGCCGGACCAACTCGCCGCGATCCGTCACGGACTTGGTCGAAGGGCCGCCAAGCAGATGGCCGTCGATCAGACAGACCCGCAGAATGTGCGGCTTGAGCAGCTCCGCCACGAACGCGATCGCATCCGAGCCCGGCTCGGGAGCGGTCCACCCGACCCGTCCTACGAGTATCGCCAGCTCTGCGAAGCGCTGACCGGAGCCCGGCACTGGCGGGACAACGCACGATGGCGGCTCGACAACGCACACCGATCCCTTGAGGAACTCGGGCCCATCGGCCGCATGACCCACCGCGCCGAACGCCGCGAACTCGAACTCCGCATCGACGACTTCACGGAGGAGATCGCCCGGGACGAGCAGAAGGTGGCCGGCCTCGAACAGCGACGCTCGAAGCTCGAACCCGCGATGCGGACCCGCGAACGATGGGAAGCGCAACACGGCACCGCTCTCGACCGCCTTGACATCCTCAACCGCCAGATCGACAGCACCGAACGGCTCGACCAAGTCGCGAGGCACGCGCGTGATCGCGGCGTCGACCACGGCATCGACATCGGGATGTAGGCGACAGACCGACCCGGGCTACGTGTCACCCAGATCGGCGCATCGTGCGACGCGCACAACTCGGGCGCACTGTGGTAGATCAGCGCGGTGCTCGCCGTGAGTGCTCAAGCTGCACAGTGGCGGGTCGGCATCGCTCTCTCCGGCCGGAGCGCAGATCGAGCGGAGGGGGCCGCCGGCCTATCGGAAAGGACCCTGCGACGTTGTCTCCGGGGTCAGTTCCCCATCATTCCGCCGCTCATCCAGCCGTCCCAATCCCCGTCGGCGTGGTCGTTCATCCAGTTCGCCATCGAGTCGCACCAGGACTGTTGGCCGCTCGGTGTGCTGGTCGAGGACGACGTGCTGTTGTCGGCCCATTGTTTGCAGGCGGTGCGCATCCGGTCGGAGTTTCCCCACATCATGGAACCCATCATCTGGCCACTTCGCCACTGGTGGTTCATCCAGCTGGCCATGCCAGAGCACCAGTCACTGCTTGGCGCGCTGCCGTTGTAGCTGCCCATCCATTGCTGGCAAGCACGTTGCACGTTGGCGACCTGCGACGAGTTCAGGTTTCCGGTACTGCTGCTGTCGTCGCTGGAGTTGGCTGCGGCGACACCGATGGTGACGCCGATCAGCAGGACGGCGACACCTACGAGCGTCGGGATCAGCCAGCGCTTGCGCGTCGGAGTCGGAGTTGATGTCGGGGTGTCGGTCATGGTCTGAGTTTGTGTATGACTCGGGCCGTTCACGTAGGGCCGAAGGTCCCGCTCTCAAGGCCCTCAGTGCTGTTCGCGCCTGATTGCCTGTCGCGGTGCTGAGCCGCTCGAACCGGCGCCGAGGGAACGCCTAGAGGCGCTGACCATTAGATGGGACTGCCGCGGTCTCGAGGACTTTCTCAGCCCCGTGACATGCGGGCACCGTTGGCGATGACGATCAGTTCGCTGACTTCGTGGGCGAGGACTGCGATCGGGAGCGAGAGGACTCCGAAGAGCGCGCCGGGAACGAGTACCGCGAGGATGAGCATCGAGAGAGCGAGGTTCTGGCGGACGACGGTGCGGGTGTGCCTACCGAGCTGTATCGCTTCGGGGAGTTTGGTGATGTCGTCGGCCATGAGGGCGACGTCAGCGGTTTCGAGGGCGGCGTCGCTGCCGGCGACGCCCATGGCGATGCCGACGGTGGCTGCGGCCAGGGCTGGAGCGTCGTTGACGCCGTCGCCGACCATCGCAACGTGCTGGTATTCCTGAGTGAGCGCTTTGAGCTCGTTGACCTTGTCTTCCGGCCGGAGGTTGGCTCGGTAGTCGTCGATACCGACTTGGCGCGCGATGGCGCCTGCGGTGCGGTCGTTGTCGCCAGTCAGCATCACGACGCGTCGAACGCCGATGGAGTGGAGTCGCGTAACGGTGCTGGCCGCAGCTGGCCGGATCGTGTCAGCGACTTCGAGTAGCCCGTGGATGCGGTGATGGTCCGCCAACAGGATCGCGGTGGCGCCGTTGTCTTGGGCATCCGTGACGACCTCCTCGAGTCCGTCGAGCGACAGGTTGTTCTCGGCCATCAACGCGGGTGACCCGATGAGGTAAGTCGTTCCCTCGATCGAGGCTTCGGCGCCTGCGCCGATGAGCGAGGTGAACGTCTCGACGTTCGGTAGGTCGAGGTGTCGGTCTCGGGCGGCGACGAGCACCGCTCGGGCCAACGGATGTTCAGAACGCTGCTCGATCGCGCCCGCCAAGCGGAGGACCTCGTCGGCTTCGGTGTCGCCGACGGTGACGATGTCAACGAGTCGGGGGGCGCCGCTGGTGATGGTGCCGGTCTTGTCCATCGCGACGACCTGGACACCGGCGAGTTCCTCGAGGTGGATGCCGCCCTTGATGAGAATCCCCCGCCGGCCACCGTGACCCATCGCCGCGATGTAGGTGACCGGGATAGAGATGACCAAGGCACACGGTGCCGCGGCGACGATCAACGTCGCGGCCCGCACCAGGGCTTCGCTCCAGCTACCGGTGACGAGACCGCCAATGCCGGCGACGGCGGCACCCGTCGCGAGTACCGCAGGGGAGTAGCGACGAGCGAAGCGAGTCATGAATTGCTCGCCGCGGCCCTTCTGGTCTTGCGCGTCCGTGACGAGTTGCACGATCTTGGCCAGGGTGTTGTCCGCGGCTGTGGCCGTGGCTTCGACGATCAGCGCGCCGCGCAGGTTCAGGGTTCCGGCGAACACCAAAGCGTTCGGAGCCTTGGCGACCGGGATGGACTCGCCCGTCACCGCCGACTCGTCGATGTTCGAGGTTCCCTCGACCACCGTGCCGTCGGTTGCTACGGATTCGCCCGGCCGAACGAGGAAACGATCCCCGATCTGGAGTTCTTCGAGGGCAACCTCCACTTGTTCGCCCTGGTCATCGAGGCGCTGGACTCGCTTCGGGGCCAAGTCCATGAGGGCACGGATGGCGCCTCGGGTCCGGTCCTCGGTGAACTCCTCGAGCGCTTCCGATATCGAGTAGAGAAAGGCGAGGGTCGCGGCCTCTTCCCAGAGGCCAAGCGCGCCGGCAGTGACCGCAGCGACAGTCATCAGAAGCTCGATGCCGATCTCGCGTTCTTGCCAGAGTTCCTGGGCTGCTTCGACTGCGAAGAACCGCAGACCGGCGACGGTTGCCGCAACGAAGAGCCCGGTCGCGAGGCCGTGGAGGCTGGTCAGCCGAGCGACGACGAACCCGGCCCCAATCAGCAGACCGGCCGCAGCAGACCAGCGCACCTCTCGGCTTTGCCACAAGTGCTCGGGACCGTCGTCATCGTGGTCGGGACCATCCATCGTCATCCGCCTATATTATCGGGGAATGATGATGAATAGCACCGTGCAGGCGGACATTGCGACTGCCGCGAAACTGTTCCGTGGGTTGGCGGATCAGACCCGCCTCGCCGTCCTGCTGGCATTGCTCGACGGTGAGCAGCGCGTGACCGACCTCGTCGCGCGGGTCGGAACCTCGCAAGCCAACATCAGCAGCCACCTTGCGTGTCTCAAGGAGTGCGGTTTGGTGAGCGCTCGCCCCGAGGGCCGTTCGACGTTCTACCGCGTCGCCAACGACAACATAGTCACGGTACTGGCTGCCACGGAACAGCTCCTCGCCGACTCGGGCGAGGCTATCGACCTCTGCCGACGCTACCGATGAACCGCGCGCAGCGACGGCTCCTTCTCGTGTCCGTCGCGACGCTCGCCGCTGACGCGGCGAGCAAGATCTACGCCGTCAACCAACTCGACACACCGACACCGATCATCGGATCGCTGTCGCTGCAGCTCTCCTACAACCCGGGTGTCGCCTTCGGGCTCGGCGACTCACTTCCCTCGGTCCTCTTGCTCACGTTCACCGCGGTCGTCTGTGTCGCGGTCGCGATCGGTGGATGGACCGGTTCGCTGCGACCACCAGTCGCGATCGGTCTGATCCTCGGAGGTGCACTCGGGAACCTCTTCGACCGACTTCTCGGTGGCACCGTCGTTGACATGATCCACCTCAGCTGGTGGCCGACCTTCAACCTCGCTGACACCGCGATCACACTCGGCGCGGTTGGTGTCGTGTTGTCCTCGCTGCGCTGCGACCCGACCCGGGCAGCTCCAATCGCACAGGAGAATCGGCGATGATCTCCTTCGATCTCGCACTCGTGGGCCGAATCGCGCTTGGCGCGCTCCTTGGTTTTGCCATCGGATGGGAACGCGAACATCGAGGCTCCGCAGCAGGAGATCGCACCTTTGCGCTGGTCGCGCTCGGCGCTGCCGGCTTCACCGCCATCGGTGTTGAGAACTTCCCGTCGACCGCCGAGAAGGTCATCGCCGGTGTTGTCACCGGCATCGGATTCCTCGGAGCGGGACTCATCATGCGCGGATCTGAGGGCAGCAGCGTTCATGGACTGACCACCGCGGCCGCGCTCTGGGCCAGCGCATCGATGGGCATCTTTGCGGGTGCCGGCGAGGGCCTGATCGCCGTCGCCGTGACAATCCTCATTCTGTTCATCCTCGAAGCGCAGCACACACCCGGAGTCCGGCGAGCCTTCCACGGGGATCGCGACAGCGGTCGACTACCGCGCGGGGAGTGACAACAAAGGGGCTATCGGCTTCATCAGATTCCGCCGCGACCCTTGCGTAGTCACCTGCCTCTCACACCGTGGCGGCACGGGGTCCCTGCCGATCCCGGAGCGAGCGTGTCAAGGTCAGCGCTGTCAAGGTCAGCGCTCGTGCCCACCACGTGCCCACCAGGTTGGCCGAGAGGGGTCGCTGAGCGGTCGTGGCGGACAACAAATTGTGCCTCCGACCAGGACTTCTACGGATCCGACGCTGGTGGATCGACCTCGGGATCCTGCTTTGCAAGCAGGGGGTCGTGGGTTCGAGTCCCATCGTCTCCACCCGACCGCGTGACCGTCGCCGCCGACCGGCGCGCGATGGTGACGGCCGCGGTCACGTCCACGAGGTCCTAGATTCCGCGCCGTGAAGGCCTCCCGGTCGCTCCTGGCGGTGGCGTTCGGCGTGCTGGCGCCGCTGGTGCTGGCGGCCTGCGACGGGGACCGCACGCCACGCGCGGCGGGGGTGACCGCCCCGTCGTTCACCTTTCCGCGCCGTCCGTTCGCACGCGGGTCGATCTGGCGGCGGAAGATCCCGGCCGGAGCCACCTACACGAGCGTCGCGGACGCGCTGACCGCCGACCCGGCGCTCGCGCCGCACCGTGCCGGCGTCGACCTGGTCACCCGCTGCACCGGCGACCCGGCCGCGCCGCTGGTGAACGTCGAGCGCAGCCAGGGCTGGACGTACCCGGCCCGGGCCACGAGCACGAACCAGGTCCTGTACCGCCGGCACCTCGCGCCGGACGCCTGTACCGACGTCAGCTGGAACCGCCAGGGCAACGGCCTCTCCGTGCTGCTCGACCCGACGACGGGCCGGGCCGACCTCGGGATCGGCGGGTGGCGTACCTCCGGCGGGCCGTTGCTCAACACCGCCCCCGACGGGCCGACCGCCCACGGCCTCGACGTCCGGGGTGGTACCGGACTCGTGGGCTACGGCCGGGCGTCCGGACTGCCGGCGCTCGGCGGACTGCTCCTCCCGGGCGAGCTGAACGGCCACATCCGGCACCCGGTGGCCGTGGTCCTCCCGGCGGCGGTGCTCTCGTCGGCCCGCCATTCCGTCTGGCCGGCGTCGAGCGCCGACGCCACGGCCGCGATCACGTACCGGGGTCCCAACCGGGACCTCGCGATGGGCACCCTGCTCGCGATCCCCCGCACGGTGAGCGTGCGGGCCCAGCCGTGGGAGACCCCGCAGGGCCGGAACCTGGCGGTGGCGGCCCGCCGGTACGGCTTCTACGTCGTCGACGTGCTCCTAGCCGGCGGCATCGTGCAGTTCGGCACCGACACCCGGGCGGCCCGGACCGATCTCGGTCTGCGGATCGACCCGGTCACCGGGGCGCAGTCGGTCGACCCGACGAAGTTCGACTCCCCGGCGTTCGACCGTGACGTCACCCGCATCGTCTCCCTGCTCCGGGCGGTCACCTCCAACCGGCCCTGAGGATCTCGCCCGAGAAAGGCGTTTCGGGGACCGACGGTCGGGGTACGCCGCCGCCTCAGAGCCTGGATGGGCAGGCCAGAGCGTCGGAGGTGCTGTGCCGGGGGGTCCCGCTCCCAGTCGTGACGGTCGGTGGTCGACCGCGCTCGTCGCCGGGCTGGTCGCCGCGCTCGGGCTCCTGGTCACCGCCGTGCTCACCCTCGCGGTCTGGGCCGCGCACGACTCGAACGAGGACCGCCTCCTCCATCAGCGGACGCGAGAGGTGGGTGCGGTCCTCACCACCGCGGTCCCGTCGGTCCAGACCCCGCTGGCCACGGCGGCGCTGCTCGCCGACGCGACCAACGGGGACCTCGCCGTCTTCCGCCGGCTCGCCGGACCGCTCACGACCAAGGACCGACCGTTCGCGTCGGTGTCCCTGTGGTCGGCCGACGACCCGGCCCGCGGTCCGATCGCCGTCGTGGGTCGCCGACCGCGACTGGCGTCCACGCCGCCCGACGAGGTCGGCACCCTCTTCGCGCGTGCCGGCCGCTCGTCGACCATGATCGTGAACGACCTGCTGCGCGACCCGCGCGGGCGGCGGCTCGGCTACACGCAACGGTCCCCGGGCGGCGGCCGGTTCGTCGTCTACGCCGAGTCGACCTTCCCGCGCGACCGCCGCTCACGGGTCGACAAGGACTCGGCGTTCGCCGACCTCGGGTACGCGATCTTCCTCGGCCGGCGCGCGGACGTCGCGCACCTCCTCGCGTCGAGCACCGGGGGCGCCCGCCTCGGGGGCGCGACCGACCGGACCTCGGTGCCGTTCGGCGACCGTCAGCTGCTGGTCCTGGTCTCCCCGCAGGCCGACCTCGGCGGTGGCCTGCTGCGGGACCTGCCGTGGATCGTCATGGTCGCCGGCCTCGTCCTGACCGGCACCTCCGTGGCCGCGGTCTCGCTGCTCGCGAACCGCCGCCGGCGCGCCGAGCTCCTCGCCGAGGAGAACGCCCGGCTCTACGCGCACCAGCGCACGGTCGCCGAGACCCTGCAGCACAGCCTGTTGCCGAACCACCTCCCCGAGGTCGCGGGCGGCGAGGTCGCGGCGGTCTACCGGGCCGGGGGGGAGGGCCTCGACGTGGGCGGCGACTGGTACGACGTGATGGCCACGACCGGCGACCGCCTCGTCGTCGTGGTCGGCGACGTGTCCGGCCGCGGGCTCGACGCGGCGGCGGTGATGGCCGCGTTGCGGTTCTCGATCCGGGCCTACGCCGCCGACGGCGACGGGCCGGCTGCGATCCTCGCGAAGGTCAACCAGCTCCTGAGCGTGCGCGACGCGGGGCACTTCGCCACGGTGCTGTGCGGTGAGCTCGACCTCGGCGCCCGCCGTTCGACCTGGGCGAGCGCCGGTCACTTCGGCCCGCTGCTGACCGAGGCCGGTGCCCTCACCGCCGAGCACCTCGTCGTGCCGCCGGGTCCGCCCATCGGCGTGGTGGAGGCGATGACCTACCGCGAGGTCGTCCACGACCTGCCGGCGGCCGGCGCGCTGCTGCTCTTCACCGACGGGCTCGTCGAGCGCCGGGACGAGAACCTCGAGGCCGGCTTCGCCCGCCTCGCGGCGGCGGCGCCGGCCAGCGCAGCCGTCGAGCCGCTCGAGCCCGCGCTCGGCGACATCGTCGGCGCGGTGACGGGGACCGCGCCCGACGACGACGTGGCGCTACTGGGGGTCCGATGGACCCGATGAACGGGGGAACGGTCGAGGTCGTCCGCGGCGACGACCACACGGTCACGGTGCGCCTGCGGGGCGAGATCGACCTGGCGAGTGCCGCCGCGGTCGAGCAGGCGGTGCGGGCCGCGCTGCCGGAACCGCCGGTGCGCGTCGTGTTCGACCTGAGCGAGCTGCGGTTCATGGACAGCTCCGGGATCGCGGTGCTGCTCCGGCTGGCGTGCGACGCCGCGGGCGTGAGCGTGCGCAACCCCAATCCCACCGTCGCGATGGTGATCGAGGCGACCGGGCTGAGCGAGATCCTGCGGGTGGACGATGCCTGAGCGCAGCTTCGCCGCCGACCCCGCCTCCGTGTCCGCCGCCCGTGCCTACGTCGCGACCCAGCTCGCCACGATCGACCCCGGGCTCCTCGACCGGGTGCTCCTCCTCGTCTCCGAACTCGCGAGCAACAGCGTGCGGCACGCGCACGCGGCGTTCGTGCTCCACGTCGACCACGACGACACGTCCATCCGGGTCTCGGTGGGCGACGAGGGGGCCGGCCGACCCGAGGTCCGTCACCCTGCGCCGTCCGAGCCCTCCGGCCGCGGCCTGCAGATCGTCGCCGCGCTCTCGGACGACTGGGGAGTGGAGACCACCGGACCGGACGGCGGCAAGTCGGTCTGGTTCGTGGTCCGGACCGGCACGGTCGGTCGCACCACCGACGCCCGCGCGTCGGTCGACTCCGACCGCTGAACGCGATCGACGGCCCCGTACCATGCCGTCATCCGCCTCCTCTCGGTGTCCGACCTCCACTACGCGCTCCGTCAGTTCGACTGGCTGCTGCGCGCCGCGGACGACTTCGACGTCGTGGTGCTCGCGGGCGACCTGCTCGACATCGCCTCGCCGGTCGCGCCGGACGCACAGATCGCGGTGGTCACCGAGTACGTCGCCCGGCTGAGCGCGCGCACCGAGGTCGTGGTGTGCTCCGGCAACCACGATCTCGACGGTCGCAACGAGCTCGGCGAGCTGAGCGCGCGCTGGCTCGGCGCCGTGGCCGCGCACGGGGCCCACGTCGACGGCACGAGCCTGGAGCTCGACGACGCGCTGATCACGGTCGGTCCGTGGTGGGACGGTCCCCGCACCCGGGCCGTGGTGGCCGAGCAGCTCCGGGCGGACGCGGGTCGGGTCGACGGCCGGGACTGGATCTGGGTGTACCACGCGCCCCCGGCGTCGTCGCCCACGAGCTGGACCGGCTCGCGCAGCTACGGCGACGAGGACCTCGACCGGTGGATCGCCGAGCTCGCGCCGACGATGGTGATCACCGGGCACGTCCACCAGTCGCCGTTCCTGGACGACGGCGCGTGGATCGACCGGGTCGGCGTCACCACGGTGTTCAACGCCGGACGCCAGCCCGGCGACGTCCCGGCCCGACTCGAGCTCGACACCGGCGAGCGCCGGGCGCGGTGGTGCTCCTACGAGGGCGTGGCCGAGGTCGCGCTCGGGCCGGCCTAGTACTCGGGGTCCGGATCGCGTTCCGAGGCGAGCGCGGTCCGCGTGCCGCCCGTCTGCATCAGCGAGCCGAGCACCGTGTCGATCATGCCGAGGCCGCCGTCGTGGTCGGCGTACTGCGCCCTGAGGTCGGCGAGATAGGACGTCATGACCTGGAGCCGGCCCGCCACGAGGCGCCCGAGCGCGAGTGCGAGCTGCGGATCGGCCGCGAGCAGCGCGGCGGCGTCGGCCACCACCGCGAGCTCGGCATCGCTCGTGGCGACGACCGTGGCGGTGGCGGGCACGCCGAGCAGCAGCGACACCTCGCCGACGCACGCGCCGGGCGTGGTGACGGTGGCGACGAGCGTCCCCGCCTTCTCGACGCGCAGCTCGCCGTCGAGCAGCACGAACAGGTCGTGCACCGTGTCGCCCTCCTGCACGATCGCTTCGCCCGCCACCACGTGGCGGCGGGGCCGGTCGTGGGCGAGGTCGAGCAGCTCCATCCGGGCCGACGCTACCCGCGGTCCCGCGGGCGTCAGCGCTCGTCCCGCAACGCCGCGAGCCGCTGGTTGAGCGCGTCCGCGCCGCGCCCAGCGGTGGGATCGGTCGGGTTGCGCACCACGACCCGGGTGCCGTCGGTGAGCACGAGCGTCGCCGTGGTCGGCCGGACGAAGGTCATGAAGCCGACGGGTTCCACCCCTTCGAAGCACGCGACGCTCGCGAGCGGGACGACGGTCGGCTCCTGACCGGCGTTGTGCACCGTCACGCTCTCGGCCGTCAGCGTGATGCTGCTGCGCGCGACCGAGATCCACGCGGCGGCGGCCGCGCCGGCGATCAGGAGCAGGGGGAGCAGGACGAGCGCGAAGACGGCCATGGTCCGGGTCAGGTCAGCGAGGCGAGCACGGCGGCGGCCGTGCGCCGGCCGGAGAACAGCGCACCCTGGATCGAGGGCGTGTCGCGGTGGTCGCCGCAGACGAAGAGCCCGTCGCCGAGCGCGACGCGCCGCCGGGGTGCGAACGGCGGCGTGGTGGCGGGCTGACCGTGCTCGATGACGTCGGTGCGGAGGTGGCGCCACCCGTCGACGGGCCGGCCCCACCACGCGCGCAGCTGGGCCCGCACCGCCGGCTCGAGCCCGTCGGCCGCGATGCCGGGGCACGCGGCCGCGACGAGGGCCTGGCCCTCGGGCGCGTACCCGGGCGCCACGTTGCTCATCACCACGACGTTGAGCGCCGGCCCGGTCCGTTCGCCGTCGAGGACGATCAGCCGGTCGGGAACCGGTGGGGCCGCCGCCGCGAACCACACGCACGACGCGGGGCGCGAGGCGACCGGCGGCAGGTCGAGCAGCCGGGCCGCGACCGGCCCGTCGGTCGCGACGACGACGCGCGTCGCGGCGACGGGACCGGCGTCGGTGACGACGGTCCCCGGGGCGACACCGCGGACGGTGTGACCGAGGCGGACCGTCCCGGGTGGGAGGTCGGCCGCGAGCTGGTCCGGGATCGCCTGCATGCCCGTGGCCGGCACCGCGGAGTCGCCGACGGTCAGGCACCGCAGCACGAGGTCGGACATGCGCCGGCTGCCGCGCAGCTCGGGATCGAGCTGGATGCCACCGAGCAGGGGTCGGAGGAACCGGTCGATCATCGCCTCGCCGAAGCCGTCGTCGCGCAGCGCGTCGATCGTCGTGGCGTCGGGTTGCGCGAGCAGCGCGCGGGGCTCGCTGCGGCGGACCCTCTGCTGGAGCCGGGCGAGGCGCAGCTTGTCGGCCACGCCGCCGATCGGCGCGAGTGCGGACGAGAGGATGGCCTGCGGGAGGCGGAGGGGGTCGCCGACGCGGTGGAAGCGGCCGCGGACCCGCACCAGCGCGCCGGGATCGAAGCGACGCAGGTCGAGGGCGTCGGCGTCGAGCGCGGACCCGACCTCCGGATACGCGGTCAGCAGCACCTGGAAGCCGCGGTCGAGCCGGAAACCGTCGACCGTGTCGGTGCGGACGCGGCCACCCACGCCGTTGGCGGCCTCGAGGACCGTGACCGACCGGCCGGCCGCGTGCAGCGTCCGTGCGGCGGCGAGCCCGGCGAGCCCTGCGCCCACGATCACGACGTCGGGCGCCGGCGGCTCGCTCATGGGCTGCGACCTTAGGTCGGGGCCCGTCGCCGGACCGCGGGTGCGGTCGTCAGGCCATCCGCAGGAACAGGCGCTCGACGTCGGCGAGCGCGTAGCCGTCGGCCGCCGCGTCGTCGGGTCGCTCCACGCAGTAGGTGAGGCCGGCGGCGATGAGCTTGAAGCCGGCCTGCTCGAGGGCGCGGTTCGCCGCCGAGAGCTGGGTCACCACGTCGCGGCACTCGCGGCCCTCTTCGAGCATGCGCTCGACCGCCTGGACCTGCCCGGCCGCGCGCCGCAGCCGCTTGCGCACGTCGTCGACGACCTCGTCGGGCAGTTGCATCGCAGGCTCCTCGGATCAGTTGGCGGGTTGGGCGGCGATCTGCGCGCGGATCTCGTCCATGTCGAGCCCGCGCACCTGACCGATGAGGTCGGTGAGCGCGGCGGCCGGCAGCGCGCCGGGCTGCGAGAACAGGAGGATGCCGTCGCGGAAGATCATCAGCGTCGGGATCGACTGGATGCCGGCCCCGCCGGCGAGCGCCTGCTCGGCCTCGGTGTCGACCTTGCCGAACGTGATGTCCGGGTGCTCCTCGGCAGCGGCCTCGAAGACGGGGGCGAACATGCGGCACGGCCCGCACCACGACGCCCACCAGTCGACGAGGACGATGCCCTCCCCGGTGACGGTGGACTCGAAGTTGGCGGCGGTCAGCTCGACGGTGGTGGCGCTCACGGGGACTCCTCGGGCGGGTCGGGTACGGTCGGTCCAACCGCGGTACCCCCTGGGGTATTCCCCACGATAGGGGCGGCGGCGCCCGGCCCCGATCGGATCCGTATCCTGCGCACCCGGGGGTGACGGATGACGCGCACGGTGTTCACGGGCGGCCCGGTCCTGACGATGACCGGGGGCACCGTCGAGGCGGTCGTCGTCGACGGGGCCCGGATCGCCGCGGTCGGTGGGCGGGGGATCGAGGCGGACTTCCCCGACGCGACCGTCGTCGATCTCGCCGGCCGGACGCTGGTCCCGGGCCTCATCGACGCGCACGCGCATCTCTCGATCGCGGCGCTGCACCCGCGGTGGGCGGACCTCGCGGCGGTCCGCGACGCCGAGGGGCTGCGGGCCGCCCTCCTCGCCCAGGCGGCGGCCGAGCCCGACGCCGAGTGGGTGCGTGGCGTGGGGTGGACCGACCTGGAGGACGGATTCGTCCCCACGCGCGGGGAGCTGGACGCGCTCGGCCTCGATCGGCCGGTCTGCGTCGTGCACTACAGCTACCACCAGTGCGTCGTGTCGTCGGCCGGCCTCGACGCGCTCGGGATCTCGGCGGCGACGCCCGACCCGCCGGGCGGCGCGATCGGACGCGACCGCGACGGTCGGCCGAACGGTCTCCTCGTCGAGCGCGCGTTCAGCGCCGCGCACGCCGCGTCGATCGCGCCGTACCGCGACCCGGACCGGTGGGGCGAGCACGTCGAGCGCGCGGCCCGGGCGCTCCTCGCGGACGGCGTGACCTGTGTGCACGACGCCGCCTGCCCGCCGTCCGCCGAGCGGCTCTACGCGGACCTGGCCCGCGCGGGCCGCCTGCCGGTCTCGATCCTCACGATGCCGCACGCGGAGGCGTTGCTCAGCCCGCTCGACGCGTCGCGGCTCGCCGGTCCGGTCACCGGCGAAGGCGATCATCGGCTCCGGGTCGGTCCCGTGAAGCTGTTCGCGGACGGCGGCACGTTGCCCGCGATCGACGGGCACGTGCACGGGCACCGGGTCACGATGGGCGAGGTCTTCGCGGGGCTGACCGACGAGGTCGCGACCGTCGTCGACCGCGGCTTCCGCGTGGCGGTGCACGCGATCGGCAACCGGGGCGCCGAGTCCGCGCTCGGCGCGTTCGTGGCCGCCGCCGGGCGGCACGGCGACGCCGACCACCGGTTCCGGCTCGAGCACGCGACGCTGCTCGGTCGCGACCAGGCCCGGCGGATGGCGGCGCTCGGCGTGGTCGGCGTCGTGCAACCGGGATTCGTGCACCACATGGGCGCCGCGGTCGACGGGTTCGCGCTCGACGAGGCCACCTGGATGCCCTTCGCCGACCTCGCCGAGGCCGGGGTCACCCTCGCCGCGTCGTCGGACAGCCCCTGTGCGTTCTCCGAGCCGCTGCTCACGTCCGCACGCGGCGTCACCCGTCTCACCGCCAAGGGGACGGTCGCGTCGGCCGAGCAGTCGCTGCCGTACGAGACGTGGCTCGACGCGTACACCGCCGGTGCGGCGTTCGCCGGTGGTCAGGAGCACGAACGGGGCCGGATCGCGCCCGGCCTGGTCGCGGATCTCGTGGTGCTCGACGGCGCGCTCGACGCCCGGCACCCGCCGTCGGTCGCCGAGACCTGGGTCGACGGCGTGCGGGTGTACGCCGGACCGCCGGGCTGAACTGCGGCGACCGGTGCCGGTCCACGATGATGGGCCGTTCCGCCGACCGGAGGAGATGCATGAGTACGCCGCAGCCGGGGGTCTTCGCCCAGGGCACCCGCGCCCACCGCCACCTCGAGTACGACGTGCGGCCCGGCGTGGACGCCGACGCGGTGCTCGACGCGCTCCGCGGTCTGCGCCAGCCGTCGGTCACCGCGGGCGGCGTGAACATCGTGGTCGGCTTCGCACCCGACCGGTGGCGGGCGATCGCCGGTCCCGAGGCGCCGGAGCATCCGGCGACGTTCCCGGATCTCGCGGGGGTGGCGGCGACGCCGCACGACGTCTGGGTGTGGCTCCACGGCACCGGCGACGACGCGCTGTTCGACGTCGCGCGGTCCGTGCACGCGCTGCTCGCACCGGTGGCCGAGCCGGTCGCCGAGATCAGCGGCTTCGTGTACCACGACAGTCGCGACCTCACCGGGTTCGTCGACGGGACCGAGAACCCGAGCATCGAGGAGGCGTACGCCGTCGCCGCGCTCCCGGCCGGGGCGCGGGGCGCCGGCGGCTGCTTCGCGATGACGCAGCGATGGATCCACGACCTCGCGGCCTTCCGTGCGCTCTCCGACCGTGAGCAGGAGCTCGTGATCGGCCGCACCAAGCTCGACAGCATCGAGCTCGACGACGAAGCCAAGCCGCCGACCGCGCACATCGCCCGGGTGGTGATGGAGGACGCGGCCGGCGAGGAGATCGAGATCTACCGGCGCAGCGTCCCGTACGGCACGGCGTCCGAGCACGGCCTGTACTTCGTGGCGTTCAGCGCCGATCCCGACCGGTTCAGCGCGATGCTCACCCGGATGTTCGGGGCCGCCCCCGACGGGTTGCGCGACCGGCTCACCGAGTTCACGCGCCCCGTCACGGGTGCCTTCTACTTCGTGCCGTCCCTCGAGCAGCTGGGGGAGGCGCTCGGATGACCGCGCGGTCCCGACTCGGGCGGACCGCCGCGGTCCTCGTTGCGTTGCTCCTCGTCGCCTGCTCGAGCGGCGGCTCGAAGTCCGCCACGACCGGAACCGTGTCGCGTCAGCCCACGACCTGCGCGTGGCCGGCGCGTGCGGACCGCACGACGTCGAACATCGCGTATCCCGACACCGGTGCGACCTACTGGTCGACCGACTACCGGTTGGCCCGCGGTGAGCGCATCGAGGTCGCCGGCCGGTTTCCGGCGGCCCGGTACTTCTCCTTCGTCACCTACCACCCGGACGGCGGCGTACGGGGCGCGATCGCCGATCGCGACATCGAGGCCGCGGCGGGGGTGAACCCGTTCGCGGGCGCGTCGGACGGCGGCGCTACGCCACGCGGTCAGGGTCGGTACGTCGTGGACGTCACGCCGAAGGTCGACGAGGACCGGCCGCCGACCAACACGGTCCCGGGTGGAGCCGGCGGCAAGCTGATCTACCGCGTGTACCTGTCCGACGACGCAGCCGACGCGCGGGGCGGCGTCCCGTTGCCGACGGTGCGGGTCGTCGGATCCGGTGGCGCGGTGCGCACGCTGACCCCCTGCCCGACCTCGGGCGCCGATCCCGCGTCGGAACGCACCGTGGACCGCTACGGGCCGGCGACGGACAAGCCGGCGCCGGCGCAACCCGTCTTCGTACGGCCGGCGGCGGGCTCCGCACGATTGTTCCCGAACCCCGACAACGTCTACCTGGCGACCATCGTGAAGTACACGCCCGGTCAGCTCGTCGTGGTGCACGGCACCGCGCCCTCGTTCCCCGACCCCGCGGCGGGTGATCCGATCACCGGCAAGGAGCAGGTGCGCTACTGGTCGGTCTGCACGAACGAGTACCGCAAGCCGTATCCCGTGACCGACTGCGTCGCGGACGAGAAGGTGCCGCTCGACGCGGAGGGCAACTACACCATCGTGGTCTCGACGAAGGCGGAGCGGCCCGCCAACGCGACGCGGGAGCACGGTGTCGCATGGTTGGAGTGGGGCTCCACCGCCGTCGACGGGGTGCTGCTGGTCCGGAACATGCTCCCGGCGCCGGGCTTCACGCAGTCCGCGCTCGACGTCCCGGCGGGTGCGCTCGCCTCCGCCACGATGGGGCCGTACGCCCCGGCGGGCCGCTACTGCGCGGTCGCCGACTTCGCACGGGGCGGCGCGGCGGCCTGCGGCGCGGGCTGACCGACCGGTTTGCCGCGCGCCGCCCGGGCCGGGGAGGATCGCCCGCCCATGGAGACGACCACCCCCGGACTCGCGGTCACGCACCGCAGCACCGTCACCGAGGAGCAGATCGACCACCTCGGTCACATGAACGTCCGCTTCTACGGCGTGAACGCCGCTGCCGGGACGCGGGCGGTGCTGGCCGAGCTCGGTGTGCCGAGCGGCCGGGGCCGGGTCATCGACCTCTACACCCGCCACCTGCGTGAGCAGCTGCTCGGCGCCGACCTCGTCGTGCGCAGCGGGGTGGTGGACGTCCTCGCCGACGGACTCCGCCTGTACCACGAGCTGGTGAACGACGCGACGGGCGACCTCGCGGCGACGTTCGTGCACCGGGTCCTGATCGACCCCGCCGGCCTCGGCCCGGCAGTCGCGGCCGCGGCCACGGCGCGGGTCGTCGCGATCCCGGCGCACGGCGCGCCGCGCAGCGTGTCGCTCGCGACCGATCCGGTCGCGTCCGCTCCGGGCGTGGCGCGCCTGCGCGAGCTCGACCTCGCCGTCCGCAAGGAGCGCGCGGTCACCGCCGAGGAGTGCGACGCGGCGGGTGACTACCAGCCGACGATGGCTGCCATGCTCGTGTGGGGCGGCGAGCCCGTCGACGGACGGTTCCCGCCGCTGCTGCACGACGGACCGAACGGCGAGCGGATGGGCTGGGCGTCAATGGAGACGCGCATGGTCGTCAACCGCCTGCCCCGCCTCGGCGAGCGCATCCAGAGCTTCAGCGCCGTCACCGTCCTCGCCGAGAAGGTGATGCAGAACATCATGTGGGCCTACGCCGTCGCCACCGACGAGCTCCTCACGACGTTCGAGGTGGTGAACCTCGCGTTCGACGTGAACCACCGGCGGCCGATGCCGATCCCGGACCGCATCCGCGGGTACGAGACGCGCATCCTGCACCCCGAGCTGGCGCCGCGCGTCCCGGGCTGAGCGCTCAGCCGCGCACCACGCTGGTGAGCGCGCGCAGCTCCTCCTCGGTGCCGATCGCGATGAGCACGTGATGCGCCTCGATCGTGGTGCCCGGCGCCGGGTTGCTCACGAAGCGGCCGTCGGGATCGCGCAGCGCCAGCACCAGCGCGCCGGTCCGGTCGCGCAGGTGCGCGTCGGCGAGGGTGCAGCCGGCGACCGGTGAGTGGTCTCCGACCTCGAGCTCCTCGAGGCGGAACTCGAGGTTGTGCTCGCGCATCACCACGTCGAGGAACTCGGCGACGTTCGGTCGCAGCACGAAGGCGGCCATGCGTGCGCCGCCGATGTGCTGCGGGTTGACGACGCGGTCCGCCCCGGCCCGCTGCAGCTTCTCCTCGCTCTCGACGCTGCGCGCCCGGGCGACGATGAAGATGTCGGGCCGGCGGGCACGGGCGCCGAGCGTGATGAACGAGTTCGCGGCGTCCTGGTCGACCGCGGCGATGACGGCGGCGGCGCGCGCGAGCCCGGCGGCGGCGAGCACGGCGTCCTCGGTCGCGTCGCCGACGACGGTGGGGTAGGGGCAGTCGGCGAGACGGTCGGGGTGGTCGTCGATCACGACCAGGTCGCGGCCGGCCGCGGCCACCTCGTGGGCGATCGAGCGACCCACCCGCCCCCAACCGCAGATGACCACGTGGTCGCGCATCGCGTCGATCGATCGTTCCATCCGTCGCCTCCCGAGCAGGTCCTGCAGCCGGCCCTCGAAGAGGGTCTCGATGAGCACGCTGAGCGCGTAGAGCGTGGCGCCGACCCCGACGAGGATCAGCACCATCGTGAAGATCTTCCCGGCCGTCGACAGCGGCCGGACCTCCCGGAACCCGACCGTCGCCACGGTGGTCACGGTCTGGTAGGTCGCGTCGAGCAGGTCGAAGCCGAGGATCAGGTACCCGACGGTGCCCGCGACGAGCACCCCGAGCAGCAGACCCATCGCCACGCGGAGCCGGCGCAGGTGGGTCACGGCGGGGACCCTACGGCCGCGCGGCTGCATCGCGGTAAAGGGCGCTGAGTCAGTGTCACGCCGGCGATGCCGAAGGGTGCGACATGACCGTGCAGTCCACGTCGGCCCGGCTCGACCGTCTCGCCCGGATCGCCGCCGTCGCGCTCGACGTGCCGCTCGCCCTCGTCGTGCTCGGTGACGACGCGCACGCCCGGCTGGTCGCGGCGAACGGCGACGCACCCGAAGCGATGGGGACGCTGCCGTTCTGGGTGCGCCTCCTCCGCGGCAGCGCGCCCGTCGTCGTCGAGGACGCCTCGCTCGACCCGCGCTTCGCCCGCCATCCGGCGGTCGCCGGGGCGCCCGGGCTGCGGTTCGTCGCCGCGATGCCGCTCCTCGACCGGGACGGCCGGCGCGCCGGGTCCCTCTGCGTGGCCGGGTGCCGGCCGCAGCGCCTCACCCCGGCCGAGCACGCCACGCTCGTCGAGGTCGCCGGCTGGGCCCAGCAGGAGATCCAGGCCGTCGGGCCGGCGTCGGTCACCGGCCGTGGGATCGTGCAGTCGGAGGATCCGGTGGCGCCGACCGCGCTCGTCGTCGAGGACGATCCGGAGCTGCGGACCGTGCTGGGCACGCTGCTGGCCCAGGACGGGATCGGCGTCGAGACGGCCGGCGATCTCGCCGAGGCGAAGGTCGCGCTCCGCCGCGGCCGCCCGGCGGTGGTACTCGTCGACCTCCGCCTCCCCGACGGTGACGGGAGCGATCTCGTCCGGTGGATGCAGCAGGATCCGACGACCGCCGCCATCCCGGTGTTCGTCTTCACCGGCTCGATCGACGACGACCGCCGTCGCGAGCTCGAGTCGTGCAACGTCGTGGTGAACGAGAAGGGCCGGGTCGACGCGGCCGCGCTCTCGGCGGCGATCGCCTCCGCGGTCACTGCGGCCACGGCACTCGCGCGCTGAGCGCGCCGCCGTCCCGACTCCTGCGGCACCGATCCGTCGTGATCGGTCGCTCGTCGCGCGTCCGCAACGGATCGCCATCGCCGCGCGGGATCGTCGGGAAGGGGGGAGATGGCCGGGCCCGACGATCGGCGTGCTGGAGGAGCCGATCGTCGGACCCGACCGACCCGGCGGTCGGACCCGAGCGGAAAGGAAGACGCTCGGACCGGTCGACGGGCCACAACGGTCGCCGGCTCCGGACTCGGTGTGAACGGACGAGGGATTGGGGGAGCCGACTGTCGTTGCACCCGTACCATCGCACCGGCGGGCGGGGTTCTGGAGTGGATGCGGAATCGCGGTAACACGCGCTGAACGCGACCTCAGTCGCGCTGAACGATGCTCACGGCGCGGGCTGGAGCTCCGGCTCGTGGACGTGGTGGATCAGACGCACGACCGTCAGCACGCACGCCAGGCTCGCGTCCGGCTCGCGGACCGCGACGCGGTGGATCGCGATGTCGAACACCTTCCCACCCCCGCCGATGCGCCGGGTCTGCGAGTCGTCGAAGTCGATCTCGCCGGTGCGCAGCCGCTCGTACTGCGCGCGCTCCTGCTCGCGGATCTCCGGCGGCACGACGTCGGTCCGGCCGAGTCCCACGACCTCGCCCGACGGGAAGGTGAAGGTCCGCTCGAACGCCGGGTTGACGGCGAGCACCGTCTCGTCGGGCGCGAAGGCCACGCACGGGAGCCGGGCCTCCCCACCGGGCGTGCCCGGGGCGAAGAGCAGCTCGTGGAGCTCGGTCCCGGTGAACGGACGACCGGGCGGCCGCTTGGCGACCGCGCAGCAGGCCAGATCGGCGAGGTCCCGCCGCAGCTGCCACGCCGCGGCGATCTCGTCCGCGGTCTGCACGAGCGGTGCGATGCGGGCCGCGATCCGCCGGACGAGCACCTCGTCCTCCGGCGTGTACGGGAGCCCCGGCTGGTCGCGCGTGAACACGAGGATCCCGCGGACCTCGCCGTCGACGAGCACCGGCGCACCGAGGCTGTGGATGGGGAACAGGTCGAGGTACTGGCGCAGCTCCGACTTGAGCCCGCGCCGGAGCGCGACCTGGTCGACGATCGGCATCCGTACCGAGTCGCCGCGCGCCATCGCGCCCCCGAGGAACCCGCGCTCGGCCATCAGCGTGGACCCGCTGATGCCGACGACCGCGTTGTAGAACGCAGCCCGGTCCGCGCGCGGGTGGTCGATGAGCGCGTGCCGGTAGGTGCGCTCGGCGTTGTCGATCGCGATCAGGCACGTGTCGCCGAGGATGTGGACCGCGCGCCGGGCGACGAAGCCCTTGATCGCCGAGATCGAGACGATGGGGTCCGCGGTCATCGCCTCGAGCTCCTCGAGGAAGTCCTCGGGGTGGACGTCGGTGGCCCGGCGCACCTCGTCGGGCACGACGTCGGCCTGGTCGATCAGCGTCCGCCGGTTGGCCAGTAACTGGTCGATCGCGGCCGGGGACACCTCGTAGCGCGATCCGATGCGCACCGCAGCGAGATCACCCGAACGCACCCACTTGTAGGCCGTCTGGTAGTGCACGCCGATCGTGCGGGCCGCTTCCTTGAGATTCACGTCGGTGCCGTCCCTGCCGTCGATTCGGTTGCCCGATTGCACCATCACTCTCGCACTGCGTGGCCGTCCCACCGCGGACCGTGGACCATCCAAGAAGCGTCCAAGAGCGGAGAAAGTCCTGGCCGGAGCCCGATCCGGCCGGCGACTGAAAGACGGAGAAATCGCCGGTCCGGCCGTCGGCTCCGTCGGGCGCCGGGCCCGGTCCCTACCATCGCCGCATGTCCGGCGGTCCCGCGCAGTCCCTCGCCCCCCGACCGGGCGCGCCCGAGTGGTTCGCCCGCGCACTCGCCGTGCCGTTCACCGACGAGACCGTCGATCTCGACGGGCCGATCCACTACCTCGCATGGGGCGAGCCCGGCCGGCGGGGACTCGTCTTCGTGCACGGCGGCGGGGCGCACGCACACTGGTGGACCCACGTGGCGGCGACGTTCGCGTCGCAGTTCCGCGTCCTGGCCCTCGATCTCTCCGGCCACGGCGACAGCACCCACCGCGACCGGTACACGCTCGACCAGTGGACCGACGAGGTGATGGCCGTCACCGTCGCCGGTCGGATCAGTGGTCCCCCCGTGGTGGTGGGGCACAGCATGGGTGGCTTCGTCACCATCGCCACGGCGGCGCGTCACGGTGACGAGATCTCCGGAGTGGTGGTGTGCGACTCCCCGGTCACCGAGCCCGATCCGGAGATCGGTGCGTACCACCTGCGCGAGGCGTTCGGCCGACCCCGGACCTACCCGTCGGTCGACGACGCGGTCGCGCACTTCCGGACGGTGCCCGCGCAGGACCACTACCTCGACTACGTCATCGACCACGTCGCGCGCCGGTCGCTCCGGCCCGCCGACGGCGGCTGGCAGTGGAAGTTCGACCGGCGCATCTTCGAGCAGTTCGGCGCCGGCATGCGGTCGATCGCGCTGCCCTACCTCGACGACGTCTCGTGCCGGCTGGCGCTGCTGCGGTCCGAGCACGGACTCGTGACCGACGACATCGGCGCGTCGATGTACGAGCGGTTGGGCCGGGTCACCCCGATCATCGAGATCCCGGAGGCCGGCCACCACGCGATGCTCGACGAGCCGCTGATCCTGCTGACGGCGATCCGCACGCTGCTCGCCGACTGGGACCACTCGGTGGCCTACCGTCGGTGACCGGCCGTCGTGACGGTCGCGACGGCGCGTCGAGGGGAGGACGGGATGGCGGTCGGTGAGCTGCTGGCACGGATCGGCGGCGGACTCTTCCAGCAGGCGTTCGTGGTCGACGACCTCACCGGCGCGGAAGCCGCGATGCAGCGCACGCTGGGGTGCGGCGAGTTCGTCGAGCTCCCGCCCGCCGATCTCGACTACGTGCTGCGCGGCCGGCGGGTGCAGTGCGCGCTCGCGATCGGCTTCGCCCGGTCGGGGGACCTCCAGATCGAGCTGCTCCGACCGGTGCGAGGCGAAGGCGTGCACGTCGAGTTCCTGCGCGACCGAGGTCCGGGCCTGCACCACCTCGGCTTCCTCGTCGACGACCGGGACGCCACGATCGCGGCGGCCGACGCGCTCGGGTTCCCGGACGTGATGAGCGGCGAGTTCGGCTCGCTGCGGTTCGCGTACCTCGACACGATGGCCGCGCTGGGCGTGTTCGCGGAGATCGTCGAGGACCCCGACGGGATGCTCATGGGCATGATGCCCTGGCGGTGAGCCGCCGATCAGGCGACCCGGCGGCCGGGCACGGGCGGTCGAGACCGCGGCGCGAGTTGCGGGGTGCCGGCGGCGTCGGCGCGGAGCTCACCGAGCCGGCGCTCCCACGCCAGTCGGCGCGCGAGCCAGCGGGACGCCGCCGCAGCTCCGGGTGACGCGGGACCGGTCGTCGCGTGGGGGAGTTGCATGCCGACCACGGTCGCGCCGACGTGTGTCGGACGCGTTGCGCGGCGTCGACGCGCAGCGGTCGATCGCCTGTACGTCCGCGACTTCCGCCGCGACCCACGCGAACGGGACGGGGCGGTCGTCTCAGTCGGGCAGCTCGGGATCCCACGCGGCGCCGTTGATGTGCGCACCGCCGTCGACGAACAGCGTGTTGCCGGTGAGGTACCGGGCGTCGTCGCTCGCGAGGAACGCGGCCACGGTGCCCACGTCGAGCTCGGGGTCGCCCATGCGCCCCATCGGGTTGGCGGCGGCGGCCGCCTCCCCGAGCGCCGGGTCGGCTGCGGCCACGGCCCGGAAGGCCGCGGTCGCGGCGGCGGGACAGATCACGTTGGCGGTGATGCCGTGACGGGCCCATTCGCGTGCGGCCGTGCGCGTCAGCGCCCGCAGCGCCTCCTTGCCGGTGTTGTACTCGGCGGTGAACTGATGGGCGTTCACGCCGTTCAGCGAGCAGAGGTTCACGATGCGCCCGACGCCGTGCTCCTTGAGGTGGCCGAACGCCGCGCGCATCGACCAGAACCCCGGCCACAGCGCCATCGTGAGCCCGTGCGCGAGGTCGGCATCGGTCTTGTGCTCGAGGCGGGCCATCCGGCCCCCGCCCCAGGCGTTGTTGACCAGGATGTCGAGCCGCCCGAGCTCGGCCGGGCCCACCGCGACCGCCGCCTCGACCTGGCTCCGCTCCGTGACGTCGGTCGGCACGAACCGGGTCTCGACGCCGAACTCGGCGCGCACCGACTCCGCGGCGCGGGCTCCGCTCGGCTCGTCGATCTCGGCGATCACGACCGAAGCGCCGGCCGCCGCGAGGCGCCGGACGATGCCGAGCCCGATCCCGTCGCCACCGCCCGTCACCAGCGCGACCCGTCCGTGCAGCGTCGCCATCCCGTCCCCCTCGTCGCTCGCGGTGGCCGAGGTTGGCACAGCGCCCGTCAGCGCGCGCCGGCCCGGACGTCGCCGAGGTGGTGCTCGACCTCGTGGACGACCTGCTGGCCCATCCACCGCACGGACCGGTCCGTCGGCACGGGGAACGCGTACCGGCAGGGCCGGTCGAGCTGCCGCTCGTCGAGCGCCGCCCACGTCCGGGCGAAGAGCGCGGCCGCCACGGCGAGCTCGCCCGCGACCGTCGTCGCGTCGTCCCGTGAGTAGAGCCCGAGCTCGACCCGCTGGTCGCGGTACAGCGGCTTGAACTCGGGATCGTCCTCGACGAGCGCGACCACCACGCGGTCGCGGATGTTGAGGATCACGTCGCGGACGTGCGCGGCGTACTCGAGCGCCGACCAGCGGTCGGGCCGGGGTCGGCGCGCCGGCGCGGCCGCCTCCCGGATCGTCCCGCCCAGCGCCGCGGCGCCGGCGGTGACGCGCTCCGCGATCGCCGCGTCCGGCACCTCGGTCCACGCGAACCCGCACTCCGGGCACCGCTCCGTCACGTCGTCCTCCCCTCACCGGCGCCGACCGACGGTAGGTCACGGGATGCGCGGGCGCGACCCGGATCCGTACGCTCACCCCCGTGGCCTCGCCCCTGCGCACGATCCTCGCCCATGCCACCACCCGGCGGGCGCTGTCGGTGCCCACCGTCGCCGTCGGCTCCGCGCTGCTGACGGGCACGGCGGCGGCGTGGGCGCCCACCGCGGTCGCCGTCGATCTGGTGCGGTCGGGCCGTCGGCTCCCGATCTCCCGCGGGCTCGGCTTCGCGTGGGCGTGGACGTCGTTGGAGACGATCGGGGTCGCGGCGGCGGCGGGACTCGCGCTCGCGGGCCGGGGGGACGACGCCCCGGCGCACTACGCGCTGCAGCGGTGGTGGACGAACCGGTTGGTCGACGCGCTGGGCATCTTCGCCGACCTGCGGGTCGAGGTGGACGACCTCGACGCGCTGCGCGGCGGCCCCGTCGTGGTGCTCGCCCAGCACGTGAGCATCGTCGACAGCCTGCTCCCGGCCTGGTTGCTCGCCCACGCGGGGATGCAGCCGCGGTTCGTGCTGAAGGACGACCTGCTCGTCGACCCCTGCCTCGACATCGTCGGAAACCGCATCCCCAACTACTTCCTCGACCGCACCCCGGACGACGTCGGGGTCGAGATCGACGCCATCGAGGAGCTGGCGCGGGGAATGGGGGCACGCGACGGCGCGGTGATCTTCCCGGAGGGGATGGTGGTGACCCCCGAGCGCCGGGCCCGCGCGATCGAGCGGCTCGAGGCACGCGATCCGGGCCGGGCGGAGCGCCTGGCCGGTCTGTGCACGCTCGCACCGGTGCGGCCGGCCGGCACGCGCGCACTGCTGCGGGGCGCGCCGGGCGCGGACCTCGCGATCGTGACGCACTCCGGGCTCGAGGCGCTGCGTCGCGTCGCCGATGCGCCGGCGTCGGTGCCGTTGCGCGACCCGGTCCGGGTCCGGATCACCCGGTACCGGCGGGCCGACGTGCCCGATGACCTCGACGACTGGCTCGACGAACGCTGGCTCGAGGCGGACGCGGCCATCGACTCGCCGTACGGTGAGTGGGCTCGAACGGAGGTCCGCCGATGATCGTCGATGTCTGGGCCGACGTGGCGTGCCCGTTCACGCACCTGGGTCTCGTGCGCCTCACCGGACGCCGGGACGCGTCCGGGTCCGACACCCGCTTCCGTGCGCACGCGTGGCCGCTCGAATGGGTCAACGGCCGCCCGCTCGATCCGCACTTCGTGGCGGACGAGGTCGCGGCGCTCCGCGAGCAGGTGGCGCCCGACCTCTTCGCCGGCTTCGATCCGGACGCGTTCCCTGCGACGTCGGTGCCGGCGCTTGCGCTGACCTCCGCCGCGAACGCTCGGGGCCTCGACGTCGGGGAACGTGTCGCGCTCGCCGTCCGGCACGCACTGTTCGAGCGCGGGCTCGACGTCTCCGAGCCGGAGGTGCTCGCCACGATCGCCGACGAGCTCGGGCTCGGCGATCTCGTCGGTGACGCGGACGCCGTGCGCGCCGAGTACGACACCGGTCGGGAGCGCGGCGTCGTCGGCTCGCCCTACTTCGTGATCCGCGACGAGGGGTTCTTCTGCCCGAGTCTGGACATCGCGCACGGGGACGAGGGGTTCGTCGTCGAGTTCGACTCGGAGGCCTTCGAGGCCTTCGCCGGCCGCGCCGGCGTCTGAACGCCCCGACCGGGCCGGGTCAGCGGTTCGCCCGCACGCTCACGACGATCGGGCTCGACGTGGTCGTCGTGGTCGTGCCCGACGGGTGCGGGTGACGCCCGACGACCCCGCACTCGCGCAGCGCCGTGAACAGCGCCCGGCGGACGGCGGGGTCCCGCAGGTCGGGCCGCGGCGCGCCCGGACCCGTCGCGACGCCGTGGTCGGCGAGGCACTGGACCTGGGTGGCGGTGAGCCGGCCGTGGTGCCGGTGCCGGGATCCACCATGGGCGGAGGCCGCAGGGGCGGCCACGGCGAGCGCGAGGACGGCAGTGGCCGAGGCGGCGACGATGCGGAGGCGGGTGGTCATGGGGACCTCTTCGGGTGCTCGGACGGACCCCCGCAGTATCGGCACGAATCGGTCGGAAACTGGAGCAACCGGGCCAGCGTCGGTTGCGGGCGCCCGTCCCGCCGCCGCACAGTGCCGCCGTGGAGGACGTCCTCGCCGCCGTCGGCGCGCAGCATGCCGAGCTCGACCGCCTGCTCGCCGACCTCGGGCCGGACGACTGGGCCCGGCCGTCGCCCTGTGCCGGTTGGGACGTCGCCGACGTCGTGCTGCACCTCCACCAGACGGACGAGCTCGCCCTCGCGAGCCTGCGCGGCCGGCTCGACGCGTCGATCGAGGCGGTGACCGGCGCGGACCCGGAGGCCGTCGACCGCAGCGCCGCCGAATCGGTCGCGGCGGCGCGGGGCCCGACCGGCGCCGCGGTCCTGGGGCGGTGGCGTACATCGGCGGCCGACCTCCGCGCCGAGCTCGCCGCCGCCGATCCGCACCGCCGGGTCCAGTGGGTCGTCGGGACGCTCTCGGTCCACACGCTCGCGGCGACGCGCCTGGCCGAGTGCTGGATCCACACGACCGACGTCGCCGCCGCGCTCGGAACCGAGGTCGCACCGACCGATCGGCTGCGGCCGATCGTCCGGCTCGCCTGGCGCACCCTGCCCTACGCCTTCGCGCACGCGGGTGAGCCGACACCCGGCCCGGTCGGCTTCGACCTCGTCGGCCCGCACGGCGACGCCTGGACCTTCGGGACGGACCGCGACCCGCCGACCGTCGTCCGCGGTCCGGCGCTCGACCTCTGTCTCGTCGCCGGGCAGCGGCGGGACGCCGCGGCGACGGCGCTGCGGGCGACGGGTCCGGACGCCGACGGGGTGCTGCGCCTCGTGCGGACCTACGCGTGAGTCGGGACCGGATCGGCGGTCACGGCCGGGCGCCCGTCCGCTGATCCGACGGGGTGACGCCAGCGCTCCCACAGCACGACGATCGCCCAGGCGACGAACAGCACCGCCCAGCCCCCGACCGCGTCGAGGATCCAGTGGTTGGCGGTGACCACGATCGCGAACGTCGTGCACACCGGGTAGAGCACGAGCAGCACCCGGAGCGGCCGCGACCGCACGACCGGGAACAGGGCGAGCGCCGACCACATCGACCAGCCCGCGTGGAACGACGGCATGGCCGCGAACAGGTTGCCGAACGCGTCCTTGGCGCCGCCGTTCGGCACACCGTGGACCAGCACGACGCGCTGCTGCGGACCGAAGTTGAAGAACGCGGCCGCGGTGTCGGTGAAGCCGAAGTGGGACGGCATCAGCCGTGGCGGCATCAGCGGGTAGACCGCGAAGAGGGCGAGGCCGATGGCGAGCATCACGAGCAGGATGTTGCGCCACACGACGTAGCGCCCCGGGTCCCGTCGCCACAGCGTGACGAGCGCGACGACCGGCATCACGAAGTGGATCGTGCCGTACCAGATGTTCCAGAACGACAGGAACCAGTGCCAGTCGAGGAACGCGCGCTGGATCCGGTGCTCCTGGTAGAGCCCGAGCGTCCGCTCCCACCGGACCAGGTCACGCGCGTTGCGGAGCGCGTCGGATCCGGCGCCGGCCGCCCGGTCGCGCAGCACGTCGTAGAACAGGTAGATCGCGACGCCGAGGCCGGCCTCGACCGCCCAGCCGTACCGGAAGCGCCGCGTCCAGGGCCGGACCCGCGGAGTGGTCGCGGTCACGTCACTCCGCGGGTCGCCGCCGGAGGATGAACTGACCGGTCGCGCTCGACACGATCTCGCCGGCGGCGTTGGCGACGGTCGTCTGCAGGTACGCGATCTGCTTCGTCGCCCGCACGACCTCGCCCCGCACCGTGAGGGGGTCGCCCGCCTTGGCGCCGCGCATCGTCGAGTACGTGATCGAGATGGTGGCCCCGCTCTCGCCCTTCTCGAGCGCCGAGTTGGTGGCGAAGTTCATCGCGGCGTCGTGGATCACCGCGTAGACGCCACCGTGGACCCCACCGACGGGATTACAGGCGGACTCCGTGGGGTTCCACTCGGCCTCGACCCATCCCTCGCCGTACCGGAGGAAGCTCACACCCAGTTGGCCGAGCAGCGGCATACCACCGTCGCCGAGGGCCTTGTCCATGTTGCGCATGACCGCTGATTGTGACAGAGGCGCCGGGCCGGGAGGTGCTCGGCCGTCCGAGCAGTCCGTACACTCCGTAGCCCCACCGATCGAGGAGTCCCCATGGCCACCGCCGTCATCGTCGACGCAGTCCGCAGCCCGCTCGGGCGCCGCAACGGCAAACTCGCCGGCACCCACCCGGTCGACCTCGCCGCGCACACGCTGCGCGCCCTCGTGGAGCGCACCGGCATCGACCCCGCCCTCGTCGAGGACGTGATCATGGGCTGCGTGTCCCAGGTCGGCGACCAGGGCCTCAATGTCGCGCGCAACGCCGCGCTCGCCGCCGGGTTCCCCGAGGACACCGTCGGCACCACTGTCGACCGCCAGTGCGGGTCGTCGCAGCAGGCCGCGCACTTCGCGGCGCAGGGCGTGATGGCCGGCGCGTACGACGTCGTCATCGCCGCTGGCATCGAGAACATGAGCCGGGTGCCGATGGGCGCGTCGGTGACGCCCGGTTCGATGCCGTTCGGCCCCGAGATGCTCGGCCGCTACCCGAACCTCGTCCCCCAGGGCATCAGCGCCGAGCTGATCTCCGAGAAGTGGGGCATCAGCCGTGAGGACAACGACCGCTTCTCGGTGCAGTCGCACCAGCGGGCCGCGGCGGCCCGCGCCGAGGGCCGCTTCGAGCGCGAGATCGTGCCGATCGAGGTGACGACCGACGACGGCACCGAGCGCTTCAGCCAGGACGAGGGCATCCGTCCCGACTCGTCGATGGAGTCGCTCGCGAAGCTGAAGCCGGCGTTCAAGCCCGACGGCGTGATCACGGCCGGCAACTCGAGCCAGATCACCGACGGCTCGGCCGCGCTGCTGATCATGAGCGAGGAGAAGGCCGCCGCGCTCGGCCTCACGCCCCGTGCCCGCTTCCACACCTTCGCGCTCGCCGGTGTCGACCCGGTGATGATGCTCACCGGCCCCATCCCGGCCACGCACAAGGTGCTCGAGCGGGCGGGGATGTCCATCGACCAGATGGACCTCGTCGAGATCAACGAGGCGTTCGCGCCGGTGGTCCTCTCGTGGGAGAAGGAGCACCACCCGGACATGAGCAAGGTGAACGTCAACGGCGGCGCGATCGCGCTCGGCCACCCGCTCGGGTGCTCCGGTGCGCGCCTCATGACCACGCTGCTGAACGAGCTCGAGCGCACCGGCGGCCGCTGGGGCCTCCAGACGATGTGCGAGGGCGGTGGCATGGCGAACGCCACCATCATCGAGCGCCTCGGCTGAACGGCCGATCGTGCCGGATTGGGTCCGGGTCCTGATCGCGATCGCCGCGATCGTCGTCATCTACCTGCTCGCGGTGCGGGTGGTGCGCGTCCTGATGATGCCGCCACCCCCAGACGAGCCCGACGTCGAGAAGCTGAAGCCCGTCGACCTGCACTACCGGTGCATGGTCTGTGGCACCGAGGTCACGATGACGGCGGCGCCCGACGCCGAGGCCGACGCCCCCCGGCACTGCCGCGAGGACATGACCCTCGTGGGGGAGTCCGAGCCGGGCTGACGGGCCCGGTCGACTTACACGGCTGTCGTTCCCCACAGTGTGGGGACAAACCTGTGGACAACTGCCGTCGGGCCCGTCATTCCGACCGGAGCGGCACGGCGACCGGATCCCGGACTGCCCGCCGCGCCGGCAGGATCGACGCCAGGATCGCCACCGCCAGGGCGGCGGGGACGAGCACCACGACGGCGATCGGTAGGGTCAGCTCGGGCGCGAGGCCGATGCCCGTGACAACCCTCCGCCACAGTGCGTTGCCGAGGACGAGACCGAGCGGCACTCCCACCAGGAGCATGAGGCCGGCGAGCACGACGCCCTGCCCGGCGAGCACGCGCCGGACGCCGCCACCCGCCAGCCCGAGCGTGCGCAGGATCGCCAGCTCGCGCCGCCGGACGCGCGCGGTCACCGCGAGTGAGTAGACGAGGAGGAACGTCCCCATCGCGCCCGCGAGCAGGAGCCCGACGACCGGGAGCCGTCGCACCCGGGCGAGGTTGTTGACGCGGGCCGGGATGATGTCGGTCGCCATCTCCTCGCTGTAGTCGCGCCGGAGCGCCGCGAGGGTCGCGCGTCGGTCGGGCCCGCCGACGTCGGCGAGCACGAGCTGGTGCGGTGCCACCCCGCCGGATGCGGTGACCGCGCCGAACGGCACGAGCCCCATCCGGTCCTGGTTGGTCTCGCCGAGTGCGGGCGGGGCGGCGACCCCGACGACGGTCAGGCGTCGGGGCTTGGTCGGGGGGGCGTTGTGGGGCTGCGAGAACGCGACCGTGACCGTGTCGCCGACGTGCGCACCGAGGTCTTCGAGCAGGCCGCGTCCGAGTGCGATCTCCCCGTCGGCGCGCGGCACCCGCCCGCTGACCACGGTCGGCGGCGCGGTTCCGCCCGGGTCGAAGGCGATCACCTCGGTGGCGTGCCCGTCGACGGTCGCGGCGCCGAGCACGGCGGTGGTCCGATGCGTGAGTCGCGGATCCGAGCCGAGTCGCCGCTCGGTCCGTGCGGACAGGTCGAAGTTGGTGTTGCCGATCGCGACGGCCCACGGCCAGCCGTGGGCCGCACCGTCGTCGCGCACATGGTCGATGCCGGCGACGTAGACGCCGAGCGCGCTGACGATCGTGAGGGCGACCGCACCCGCGATCACGGTCGACCGGGCGGCGGTCGACCGCACCCCGCGACCACGCTGGAACGCGAGGTGGCTGCCCAGGGTGATCCCGAGCGGAGCGCCGATCCGCGCGAACCAGTGGGAGAGTCCGTTGACCCTCCCCGTCTCCCCGGTGTGCGTCGTCGCCACCCGTCCGAGCAGCGTCGCCCCGCCGAGCACGAGCGCGCCGATCGCGGCGGCGCCCACACCGATCACCGCCAGGTTCGGCTCCACGCCTGGGCTCAGCTCGAGCTCGCGGCCGATCCCGATCGGGAACCGCGCCGAGAGCGCCACCGCGACGCCCGCCGCGATGCACGCGCCGCCGAACGCGACCGGCACCACCCGCACCGCGGAGGCGCGCCCGATCTGACCGTTGGTGCACCCGAGCCCGCGGAGGACGGGGCCGTCGGCGTCGTGGAGCCGTTGCTCGTTGCGTAGCAGCAGCAGGGTGGCGATCGCACCGACGAGCGCGATCCCGACGCCCAGTGCGAGCAGTGCGGTGGTCTCGGTGCTCACCGGGTCGGCGAGCGCGTCCCGGCGTGCGCTGCTGCGGGTCGGTGGGATGATCTCGGGACGCAGCGGGGCCGACCGAATCGTCCGGGCGATTCCCTTCACCGCACCGGTGAGCCGGCTCCGGGCTCCCGGGGACTGGTCGAGCTGGACGTCGTGCACCTCCCCGAAGTCGAGGAACTCACGCTTGTGCGCTTCGTACCACCGCTCGGGGATCAGCACCTGGTTGCGGGATCCGTAGCCCGAGGTCGAGACCGACTTGACGTCGTCGAGGCCGATGTCCTGGGTCATGCGGACGACCGCGGCGATCGGGAGCCGATAGTGCGGGCCGTGCGGGTGATAGACGCCGTTGGTCACCTCGTCCAGCTGGTCGAGACCGAACAGCTGCACCGGAACCGTGTCGCCGACCGACTTCCCGAACTCCCGGACGAAGTCCTCGTCGACCACGATCTCGGGCGAGGACGGATCGGTGGGGATGCGGCCGGCGAGCACGCGGGTGGTGGGGTCGGCGGCGTCGAAGTTGACGGCGTTGCCGTTGATGCCGGCCTGAGGCTGACCGTCGAGGGAACGGCTCACCATCGCGACGTAGGCGATGACGTCGGCGCGCCGGACACCCGGGAGCCGGCGGACCTGTGCTCGCGTGAGCGTGGGGGCGACGAGCCCGAGGTCGTACGGCCGCGCCTGCGCGAAGTACCGGTCGACGACGGTCGCGGAGCGGCGCGCGCCCTGCACCAGCGCGAGGGAGATGCCGCCGACGACACCGACGAAGAGCGTCAGCGCGACCGCGGCGCGCCACCGCCGGCACATCTGGGTGCGCGCCACGAAACCCACTGTTCCTGCCACCGGCCCGAGAATGCCCGAGCGGGCCCTCGTCCGCCAGGGTGGGCGCTCACCGAGCGTGGTCGTGCCAGCACCCCCGTGGGGTGCGGCGAGGTCAGCGCAGCATCGTGGCGACGATGAAGCCGAGGGTGACCTCGACGATGCCGACGAGCAGGAACCAGTTGTTCTGGCCGCCGACGAGCAGCCCGAAGTAGTTGCTCACGATCACGGCGACGCCGGTGCCGAGCAGCGCGAACATCAGCACCGGCACCCACAGCGGGCTGGGCCCGGCGATCTTGGGCTTGGTCGCGGCCGGTGGACGGCGGGTGGTCCGGGTCTGGGGCACGGCGGGAGAGGTTATCGACCCCGACCGCCGGGACGGGTTCCGGTACCGTCGGCGGCCGTGGCCGCACGGGTGCTCGTGATCGACAACTACGACTCGTTCGTCTACAACCTCGTCCAGTACCTGGGGGAGCTCGGCGCCGAGCCGTTGGTGCACCGCCACGACGCGCTCGCGCTCGACGCGCTGGTCGGCCTCGGTCCCGACGCGGTGCTGATCTCGCCGGGTCCGGGACGGCCCGAGGACGCCGGGGTGTCGATGGACGCGATCGGCGCGTTCGGCGAGGCCGGGGTGCCGGTACTCGGTGTCTGTCTCGGCCACCAGTGCATCGGTGCGCGGTACGGCGGCGACGTCGTGCGGGCCGACCGGGTGATGCACGGCAAGACGTCCGAGGTGCAGCACACCGGCGCCGGCGTGTTCGCCGGCCTGCCGAGCCCATTCACCGCCACGCGCTACCACTCGCTCGTCGTCGACGCCGCGACCGTGCCGGACTGCCTCGAGGTCACCGCCACGACGGCCGACGGCGTGGTGATGGGGCTGCGCCACCGGGAGCACCCGATCCACGGCGTGCAGTTCCACCCCGAGGCGGTGCTCACCACCGGCGGCCACGACCTCGTGCGCAACTTCCTCGCGATGGTCTGACGCCGGTCAGGGCAGGTGCGCGTGGCCGCGGGTGATCGCCGCGAGGCCGTCGGCCACCAGCGACGCGAGCGCCTCGGCGTCGAGGTCGCCCACCGCGACCGCCGGCTCGGCGCGCAGTCGTGCCATCACCACTCCCCGCCGCTGGCGGAACGACCCCGCGAACGCCGGCTGCCGCGCGCGTGACTCGCCGGGCAACGGACCGCGGGTCGCGCACCGGCGTCGGAGCGGGCAGTCCGGGCACCGCGGTGAACGCGGGGTGCACACCGTGGCGCCGAGGTCCATGAGCGCCAGCAGGCGGTCCCGACCGTCGAGCCCGCGGCCGATGCGGACGCTCGCCGCCTCCGCTGCGACCGGACCGAGCGTCGTCCCCACCACCCGCTGCACGACGCGACCGATGTTCACCTCGATCGCGGGCACGTCGGCGTCGTCGGCCTGCGCGAGCACGGCCGCCGCGGTGTAGCGACCGACGCCGGGCAGCGTCGTGAGATCCGCGGGCCAACCGTCCGCTGCGATGATCCCGGCCGCCTCCCACAGTCGGCGGGCGCGGCGCGGGTAGCCGAGCCGGCCCCACGCGGCGATCACCTCGCCGACGGGGACCGCGGCCATCGCTGCCGCGGTCGGGTACCGGCCGATGAACTCCGGCCAGGCGTCGAGCACCCGCGCGACCTGGGTCTGCTGGAGCATGACCTCGGACACGAGGACCGGCCACCGGTCGGTCAGACCGCGCCACGGCAGATCGTGCCGACCGTGGTCCGCGTACCAGGCGGCGAGGCGCGGCATCGGGGCGGCGCGCCGGCCGGCCGCCGGGGTCACGTGGTGGGGGGTGTGCTCGAGCTCGAGGTGGTCGGCGGCGCCGCCCCGACCGTGATGGTCACGGTCGATCCGGCCTCGGCCCTGGTGCCGCCCGACGGGTTCTGGCTGATCACCTTGCCGACGCTGCCGGGGCTGGTCACGGTCGCGACGTCGACGACGAAGCCCGCGGCCTTGAGCGCCGAGGTCGCCGCGCTCTGGCTCTGGCCGGTCACGTCGGGCACGGTCGCCTGCTTCGGACCCGACGACACCACGATGGTGACGGTGGTGTCCTTCGCGACCTGCGTGCCCGCCGACGGCGACGTGCGGATGACGGTGCCCGACGCCACGCTGCTCGAGGCCTCGAGCGTGCGGGTGACCTTCAGCCCCGCGGCGGTGAGCCGGGAGGTCGCCTCGATCTCGTCGAGGCCCGCGACGTCGGGTACCGCGATCGGAGCCGGCCCGGCCGAGATCACGAGCACGACCGTCGAGTTGGGCGCGACCTTCGCGCCCGCCTTCGGCAGCGTGCCGATGGTGGTGTCGGCCGGTACGGAGTCGCTCGGCTGGCTCTGCCGGCTGACCACGAGGTCGAGCGCCGCGAGCTTGGCCTCCGCGTCGTCGCCGGAGAGTCCCGCCACCTTCGGGATCGTCACCTTCTCGCCCCCGGACGAGACGGTGATCCGCACCGTCGAGCCGACCGGGGCGAGCACGCCGTCCTGGGGGTCCTGCGCGACCACGGTGCCCTCCGGCTGCGACGTGAACTCGCGCTTGACGGTGACCTTGAAGCCCTGCCCCTCGAGATCGTTGCGCGCCCGCACCTCGGTGAGCCCGACGACGTCCTTCACCGCCCGCGTCTTCGCCGAGTTCGAGTTGTCGTTGAAGACCTGCGCCAGCAGGAAGATGATCACCGCGATCAGGACCACGAGGAGCGCGACGACGAGCGCGACCGGCCCGCGTGACTTCTTCTTCTTCTTCTGCGGCGGCCGGGTGGTCGTGACGGGAACCGCGGGTGCGATCGCCGTGGCCGGCATCGCGGCGGTCGCGCCGGCGGTGGTGGCGACCGCCGCGGTCACGGGGCCACCGATGGGCGTCTGACCCCGCGTGAAGCGCATCAGGTCGGCGCGCAGGTCGTCGGCCGACTGGTACCGGGCGGCCGGGTCCTTCTGGAGGCACGTGAGGATGATCGCCTCGAGCGCCGGGGGCACCCCGGCGCGGCGCGTCGACGGCGGTGGCACCGGTTCGCGCACGTGGGAGTACGCGACCGACACCGCGCTGTCGCCCACGAAGGGCACCGCGCCCGTGACCATCTCGTAGAGCACGACCCCGAGCGAGTAGAGATCCGAACGGGCGTCGACGGTGAGGCCCTGCGCCTGCTCGGGCGAGAAGTAGGTGGCGGTCCCCATGACCGCGCCGGTCTTGGTGAGACCGTCCCCGGCACCGTTCGCGCGGGCGATGCCGAAGTCGGTGACCTTCACCTCGCCGGTCGGCGTGATGAGCACGTTCCCGGGCTTGATGTCGCGGTGGACCACGCCGGCGCGGTGCGCGGCGCTGAGCGCCTTGGCGATGTCGGACGCGATGCGCGCCGCCGCCACCGGCTCGATCGGGCCGGCCGTGATGGTGTCGCGCAGGGTGTGGCCCTCCACGTACTCCATCACGATGAACGAGGTCTCCTGCTCCTGACCCCAGTCGTAGACGGCGACGATCGTCGGATCGTTCAGGCTCGCCGCCGCCTGGGCCTCGAGGCGGAAGCGCTCGACGAACGTCGAGTCGCGCGACAGCTCGGCGGGGAGCACCTTGAGCGCGACCGGCCGGTCGAGCTTGCGGTCCTTCGCGAGGTACACGTTCGCCATCCCGCCACGTGCGATCTCACGGACGATCGCGTAACGGTCGGCGTAGACGGTGGGGTCAGCCATGCGGTCCACTCACGCTAGTGGTCACTTCCGGGATCTCCCGCGGACACGGGCTCATGCGGGGTGGTCCAACAGGTACTGGAGCACGGTGCGCGCGATCGGCGCCGCGATGCGGCCGCCGGTCGTCTCGTTCTGCGAGTTGCCGCCGTGCTCGACGAGGACCGCCACCGCGAACTTCGGCGCGTCGGCCGGCGCGAACGCCACGAACCACGCGTGGGGCTTCTCGTTCGCCACCGTCTCCGCCGTGCCGGTCTTGCCGGCCACCGCCACGCCGGCGATCTTCGCCGCGGTGCCGGTGCCCTGCTGCACCACCTGGATCATGTAGCTCTTCAGGATGTCGGCGGTGGCGGCCGAGGTCGCCACCTGCCACTGCTGGTCGTCGATGTGGGCGAGCGGCCGGCCGGTGTCGTCGGTGACGTCCATGCCCACGTGCGGCTTCATCACCACGCCGCCGTTGGCGATCGCGCTCGCCACGAGCGCCATCTGCAGCGGCGTCGCGGCCACGTCGCCCTGACCGATCCCGGCGAGCGCGAAGCGCGGCTTGTTCTGGTCGAACGAGCCGGGCTGCGGCCCCGTGCTCGCCGCCGCCGCGGCCGCGACGTCGAGCGGCGGCCGGGCGTAGACGCCGAACTTCGACATCGCCGGCGGGAACGCGTTGCCGAGGACGAGGCCGAGCCCGGCGAAGGTGGTGTTGCACGAGTTCACGAAGGAGTTCTCGAGGTTGCCGCCACCGCAGGACTCGTGGCCGAAGTTGGCGATCGGGTTGTTCGGGGCCTGCGGGATCGGCAGCTGCGTGAGGCGCGGGAACGTCTGGTTCACGACGGCGGGGTTCTGGTCGATGGACGCGGTCGAGGTGACGATCTTGAACGTCGAGCCCGGCGGGTAGATCTCCCGGTACGCGCGCGGGAGGGCCGGGACTCCAGCGGCCGGGCTGTTGATGAGGTCGAAGTACTGCTGGACCGTCTTCGGGTTGTGGCTCGCGAGCGGGTTCGGGTCGAAGCTCGGGTTCGAGTACATCGCGATGACGCGACCGGTGGTCGGCTCGAGCACGACCACCGAGCCCTTCTGGTCGCCGAGCGAGTTCTTGGCGAGCAGTTGGGCGTCGACGCGGAGACTCGTCCGCAGCGTGCCGGTGTGTTTCGTGCCCTTGAAGAAGTCGACGACGTCCCGGAAACCGATCGTGCCCTTGTTCCGGCCGAGCAGCACGTCGTTGTACGTCTGCTCCAGCCCGGTCGAGCCGACGGTGATCGACTGGTAGCCGACGACCTGCGAGGTCAGCTCGCCGAACGGGTACTCGCGCTGCTTGCCGTACTCGTCCTTGACGTTCACCGACTTCGCGAGGATCTTCCCCTGCGCGTCGAGGATCTGACCGCGCGGCGCGTTGAACTCCGAGAAGATCTTGCGCGGGTTGCTCCCGTTGTCGCGCAACGACTTCGCGTCGACGACCTGCAGGTACGTCAGCTGCGCGACGAGCGCGATCAGCAGCACGACCACGCCCATCCCGACGCGCCGGATCCCTGTCTCCATCACGCGCCCCTACGCATGGACGGCCTCGATCGCCTCGAGCCGGGCGACGTCCTCGGCCACGCGCTCGGCCTCGGCCGCGCTCTCGTCGGAGATGCGCATGAGCAGGGCGAGGATCACGAAGTTCGCGACGAGCGACGAGCCGCCGTAGGAGACGAACGGCAGCGTGACGCCCGTCAACGGGATCAGGCGGGTGACGCCGCCGACGATGACGAAGGTCTGCACGCCGAGGATCGTGGCGAGCCCGGCCGCGAACAGTTGCGTGAACGGCCGGGACGCCTGGGCGGCGATGCGGAACGCGCTGCCGACGAGCAGCAGGAACGCGCAGATCACCGCGACGGTGCCGATCAGACCGAGCTCCTCGCCGATGGCGGCGAAGATGAAGTCGGTGTTGTGCACCGGGATCTGGAAGGGGATGCCGCGCCCGAGGCCCTTGCCGGTGAATCCGCCGCTGCCGAACGCGAAGAGGCTCTGGGTCAGCTGGTAGCCCTTGCCGTGGAGGTCCTGCCACGGGTTCAGCCAGATCGACACCCGCTCCTGCACGTGGCCGAACAGGTGGTACGCGATCCACACCGCGCCGGCGAAGAGGGCCATGCCGATGATCAGGTACGCGGAGCGCTGGGTCGCGATGTAGAGCATGGCCACGAAGACCATGAAGAACAGCAGCGACGAACCCAGGTCCTTCTGACCGACGACGATCAGGATCGCCAGGCCCCACGGCAGGAGCAGCGGGCCCAGGTGCTTCGGGTCGGGCACGTGCATGCGGCCGATGCGACGGCTGCCCGAGCTCAGCAGCTCGCGCTTGTCGACGAGGTACGAGGCGAAGAACACGACGAGCAGCACCTTGGCGAGCTCGCCGGGCTGGAAGGTCGAGCCACCCACGCGCACCCACAGGCGCGCGTCGTTGATGGTGACGCCGAGCCCGGGCACGAGCGGGAGCACCAGCGCCCCGACGCCGAGGAACAGGAACGTGTAGCGGTACTGCGCGAGCGTGCGGGCGTTGCGGACGAACAGGAGCGTGAGGACGAACGCGCCGATGCCGACCGCGATCCACACCGCCTGGGTGGGGGCGACCCGACCCTGCTGCGGATCGGGATGGAGGTCGAGGCGCGAGAGCATCACGAAGCCGATGCCGAGCAGCAGCGCCACGATCGGCAGGAGCGTGGGGTCGGCGCGGGGCGCGAGCCGGCGCACCGCGAGGTGCGCGACGAGGAACAGCCCGCACAGCACGCCGAAGAGTCCGAGGAGGTCCGGTGGCAGTGCGGGCGCCTTTGAGAGTCCGAGCAGCGCGTAGCCCCCGGCGGTGATCAGGATCGCCAGGATGCCGAGGCTCAGCTCGCGCGTCCGGCGGAACCGCGCGAGCGCCGACGGGGCGCTCACGGGCCGGCGGTGGTGGTCGACGGGGTGGTGGGAGCCGTGGCGGCGGGCACCGTGGTCGTGCTCGTGGTCGTCGAGGTGGTGCTCGTCTGGTGGTTGCGGTCCGCGCGGATGCGGACGAGGAACTGGCGGGCGGCGGTCTCGTCCGAGAACTCGCGGTTCCCCCGCAGGGTGTCCTGCATGCCCTCGGACAGCTGCGAGCGGCGGATGTTCGTCGAGACGAGCACTTCCGGGTCCCACCACAGGACGCCGCCGGGGCGGCCGCGGTAGAGCGTCACCGTGCCGTTCGACGCGGTCACGAAGTAGGAGTTCTGCGCGTAGTACGCGAGGGCCGCCACGCCGATCCCGAGGATCACCAGGATCGGCAGCACGAACATGGCAATCCGGGCCAGCGTCCGACCGCCTTGGCGCGCCGGCTTCGGCTCCCGGAAGCGGGCGGTGTCCTTCGGCAGCGGCGGCGCGGGCGGTTCCGCGCCGGCCGCGGGCGCGTCGATGCTCGTGGTCTCGGTGGTGACCTCGACCGGGGCCGACTCGACGACCTCGACGGCCGCGGTCGGGTCGGCGGCGCCGGCGGTGCCCGGGACGACGGTGCGGGGCCGGATCGCCGCGGCGACCGAGCTGGGGAGCGGGTCCCTGCCCTCGCCGACGGCGTCGAGCACGACCACGGTGATGTTGTCCTCGCCCCCGGCCGTGTTGGCGGCGTCGACGAGCGCGTTCGCGGCCTGCGTCGGATCGGACTCGGTGGCGAGGATCTCCGCGATGCGGTTGGCCCGCACCATCGAGGTGAGCCCGTCGGAGCAGAGGATCACGCGGTCGGTGGCGTGCAGCACGAGCGAGTAGACGTCGACCTCGACCGACGAGTCGACACCGAGCGCGCGGGTGATGATCGAGCGCTGCGGATGGACCGCCGCCTGCTCCTCGGAGATGCGGCCGTCGCGGATCAGCTCGGCGACGAGCGAGTGGTCGATGGTCAGCTGCTCGAGCGCGCCGTTGCGGAACAGGTAGGCACGCGAATCGCCGACGTGACCGATCGTGAGGGTGCCGTCGGCGAAGGTCGCCGCGGTGAGCGTCGTGCCCATGCCGGCGAGCTCGGTGTCGGACGCGGCGCGGTCCCACACGGCGGTGTTCGCGCGGCCGACCGCGTCGGCTACCGACACCCCGTCGCCCACGGCGTCGCGCAGGCCGCGGAGCGCGACCGCGCTCGCGACCTCGCCGGCCCGGTGCCCGCCCATGCCGTCGGCGACCGCGAAGAGGTCGAGCTGGCGGTCGACGAGGTACGAGTCCTCGTTCCCCTCCCGCACCATGCCGGTGTCGGTCGACGCACCCGAGACGATCCTCATCGCACGAGTTCCATCACCGTGCGGCCGAACTGCACGCGGTCACCGCGCCGCAGCCGCACCGGCTCGACGACCGTCTCGCCGTTGAGGAGGCTGCCGTTGGTGGAGCCGAGGTCCTCGACGTAGACGTCGCCGCCACGCGTGAAGATCCGCGCGTGCACCTGCGAGACGAACGTGTCGTCGGCGAGGACCACCGCGCACCCCGCGCCCCGGCCCACCGTGAGTTCCTCGCCGAGCGAGAAGGACTCGCCGGCGCGTGCGGCGGGCTCGACGATCGTCAGCTCCCATCGCGTGCCGCGGTCGCCCCGCCGGGACGGGCTCGACGCCGCGACGGGTGCGTCGGCCATCGGCGCGGCCATCGGCACGTTGATGCGACCGGGGCGCAGCTCGGCGAAGACCGTGCGGACCACCCGGAACAGGAACAGGTAGACGAGCGCGAGGAAGCAGTACTCGAGGACGGTGAGGACGCCGGGATCCACGGAAGGGGCCTACGACGCCTCGAACCGGATCGCCACCGCGGCGACGCCGATGAGGTCGCCGTCGGCGAGGAGCTGCTCGGTCACCTTCACACCGTTCACCGTGGTGCCGTTCAGGGACCCGAGGTCGACGATCTTGTAGCCGTCGGGCTCGGGCCGGATCTCGGCGTGACGACGGGAGGCCAGGGCGTCGTCGATGGTGAGGTCGCAGTCCGGCAGGCGTCCGATCGAGAACACCGCCTCCGTGAGCGGCAGCCGGCTGCCGTCGGTGAGCACCAGCGCGCCGACCCGGCCGCCCTCGCCCTCCTTGAGCGCCGACTCGAGCTCGAGGTCGCCCTTGCGCAGATCGGGGTCCTCCACGAGCTGGACCGTGACCGGCCCGATGAAGTGGTAGCCCTCGGCCCGGGCGTGCTCGCGCGCCTCGGTCTCGAGTTCGGCCTCGAGCACGTCGGCGTAGTCGTCGAAACGGAGGGCGTCCTCGGTGCAGAGGATGATCGTGTAGTCGTTGGGCACGACCGTGCCCCGGACCCCGAGCGTGCGCCGGGCGTCCATCTCGCGCAGGAGTCGACGCGCGACCTCCACCGGCTGGAGCCCGCTGCGGAACGCCTTGGTGAAGGCGCCCTCGACGAGTCGTTCGAGTCGACGTTCGAAGCCCTGGACACCCATCGGAGTCGAGTGTACGGGCCGCAACCTCACGGAACGGGGCGCTCCGCGACCAGTTGCTAACCTCGCCGCTCCACTCGGGCGAGTGGCGGAATTGGCAGACGCGCAGGCTTCAGGTGCCTGTGTCCGTAAGGACGTGGGGGTTCAAGTCCCCCCTCGCCCACCATCGCTCCTGCGCTGCGTCCGCAGCGCGGCGAGCCGCCTCCCTGTCTGCGCCACGTCCGTGGCGCGGCGAGCGACCTGCGGACCCGGGTCGCTCCTCCGTCGCTCCCGGGCTCCTCCGGTCGCTCGCGGCGAGCGACCTGC